>Ga0136643_10011897_pt1 | contig 12930 bp, 10 predicted proteins | sample TergutLab28metaG_FD_96883 | JGI IMG/M metagenome (GOLD analysis project Ga0136643, IMG submission 96883) | Labiotermes labralis P1 segment gut microbial communities from Petit-Saut dam, French Guiana - Lab288 P1 (version 3) (version 3) | ecosystem: Host-associated > Arthropoda: Insects >...
AACCACCAAGGCAAGGGATATGGCAGGGCGGCTCTTACAAAAATCATTGAAGAAGTGAAAACAAAACCCTGTGGCGAAGCAGAGATTTTCTACACCTCTTACGAGCCTGACAACCCTTTACAAAAACTTTACCACAGCCTTGGTTTTGAAGAAACGGGACAAGTGTCTCCTCATGGCGAAAATATCGCCATAATGAAGATTTAAATTTGTTGACTAACTTTGCAGTATAAGAATTTTCTGTATATAGAGATAAACACACATTATCCATATTTTTAGCCTTTCATAAGTAGTTCAATACATATAAAAAACAGAGGCGACTTTTGATAGTCGCCTCTGTTTTTATTTTTCTTTAGCTGTTTTTTCTTCTTTAGCAGGCTTTTCCTTAGAGTCTTGAATTTGTGCCTTAACTCTGTTTACTTCTGATTTTTTTACAGGAATACGAACACCTTTGTTTGTACCAAATTCAACAATAAACGCATCGTCTGTAATATCAACAATTTTACCAAAAAAACCTGTAGATGTAATAACATCTTCGCCAATATCAATGCCTGATTGTAGTTCTTGTGCCATCCTCGCTTGCTTTCTTTTTGGTCTTATCGAAATCAAGTAAAACACTGCAAAATATGCCACTATAATTATTATCCAAGTAGTTGTGCTTAGTCCAAAGAAGCCTCCAGCTGGCTCTGCAAATTCCTGCGGCGTTCCTGTTTCTGTATTTGTTTCTGTAATATTTGTTCCGCTCTCAGAACCGCCTTGATTTTGCCCTGTAGCAGGCTGCCCTCCAATAATAATCCCTGTATTAGGATTTGTAAGTAATACTATATTGTTTGAAAAATTCATATAAAAGCTCCATTCATTGTTCATATTAAATTGCACTAACATTAATTATATTAGAAAAACACAATTTAGTCAAGCTTTAATACTAAACTTTACCCAAAACAGCAGCAAAAATTTATTATTTTGAATGAAGTTTAGTATTTATCTTCGTAAAAATTCCAGCGGCACATCTAACGAAAACCTAACAAACATCTCAGTACGAGTTTCTCTAGCAGTTTCTATGCGATTTAGACTGATTTCTGTTTCAATTCTCACTCGATTATCAATATTTTGAGAATTAATTATGCTTAATTCACCCAATAACTCTGCAAGCCTAAGAAATGAATCCTCTGAATTATTGCTATTCGCATTTTGTAAAAAATTATTTATAATTTGTGGCGGTGGCGTAGGTGCTGTGCTTCTCCACGAAGGGTTAAGCCTTAAACTACCTGTTATGGTGATAGTTTCACCTATGCGATAAAGCCTGCCTTCATCACATCGCCAACCCTCAAATTCATGTAGTGCCCTAAACAAATGCCCTTCATTAGGCATTATTACTGCAATATCGCTTTCTTTGTACTCATTTTCGTCTATAGGTGCACGCCCACCGTCGGCGTTTAAATTTGTGTATATAATTCTAAAAGTTTGCCTCTGTGAGAAAACAGGATACAAAACAAGATTTTCCGAAATATTTCTTATCTGATTACCTAAAAACTCAGCAACTGTACTATTTTCAGTCCTCGACCAACCAACAAAAAGCTCAGAATCCACACCCATAAGTGTTGGTGCTAAAATATTTTGCCCGAGCGTTACAAGCTGATTAATTAGCCCTATATCAGGTGTTTCCATATCAAAAGGTATCATAAATCTAACACTGTAATAAACTCCAAACTCAGCACTGCTTTGAGAGTGATGTGAATTGTTAAAAACTCTAAGTCTCGGGTAAAATTTTGTATTGCTTCCTTGAGAAAAATTCCATGTAGTTTCTGAAAAACCGAGCATGTGCTCTCTTGCTCCTACTGTCATTTCAAACGATGTTAACATAGTTATACCTTCAATATTTTCGTTGGTAGATGTAAGTGAATCTTCATTTATGCTCCCATCAAAATAGTTGTTTACAAAAGTTGCTAAATCATCTTCGTGTGAAACAAATCCGCTATAAGAAGCATTTCCGCTAACCCTTACAGAAGAGTACGAGTTTTCAATCATGCCGCTCACAAAATTATAAACAAAGCCCGCCGAATAATTTGCATCAATTTTGCCTGATGCATACGAATTTCTTATAATTCCACCAGTAATATTAGAAGCAAATCCACCAACTTGATTAATTTGAACTGGCGAGTTTATTGATGCGTAAGAAAAGCTTTCTTCAATAATTCCGTCATCTAAAATAACCAAAAACCCTCCTGCCACAAAATCTGAAGAGGTTCTATAAGAATTAACATCACCGTAAAAGAAAGATGATTGTATAAGACTATCAGCACCCATCATAACCGATATAAACCCACCAACCATACTACCTCCCGAAATATTTGCTATAGAACGAGAATTTATAATCTGCGTATCTTCTACAATTGCAGCAATTCCGCCAACTATATAACCTCCAATGATATTTCCAGATACAGAAACATTTCTTATTTCTGTTAAAACAGCATGCGAAACAAGCCCAGCAGTTAAATCTCCTCCACTTATATTCACGTTTACCAAGTTAATATTTTCTATTCTTGCACCAAACACAAATGAAAAAAGTGCAGAATAATCGCTATTTGTGTTAATAGTTAAATTATGTATAGATTTTGGCGAACCTGCTACAGAATAAAAAATACCCATAAACGGGTTTGCTGGCGTACCGATTGGATTTATTGCAGTTGTTAGGTGAATATCATTTGCGAGCAAAAAATATTTTCCATGCGTATCATAACCTGCTGCAACTGCACTTGATAAATTAATTAAATCTGCTTGGTTTGTTATTAGATATGGGCTACTGCTTGTGCCATTGCCTGCTAAACTTAGGCTTGCATTTACATATAAATTATTGTTAAGCCCTAAACAAATCATAAAAATAATAACACCTTTTAAAAATATTCTTTTGTACACAAAAACCACTCCTATTTTGTCGATATATGTAAATATAACAATTTTACTATAGGAGTGGTTAAAACACAATGAACTAATAGAACTTTAAAGCAATGCTTATAGAATTTTTTACCAACTTCCAAAGTTTTCATTCCACATAATAACATCTGGATGATTCGCTATCATTTCTTCAATTCTTTCTGTACGAATCCAGTTAATAAAATTTAATGAAGGCCAATCTGTGCGCTCACCAAGCACAAATTCTTCGGTTTTTACAAATTGTCCATCCATATATTTAAAGCTTTCATCAAAAAATTCTGATGCTGAGTTTTCCCAATATAATACCCTATCCCAATATAAGATTACGAACATCTCTCCATCCACTTCAATAACGTGATAACTACCTGCAACAAATCCATCTTCTCGCATTCCGCTTGGAAGTGATTGGATAACGCCATTTTCAAAATTGTCATAAATCTCGTTCGTATTTAACATATATGCAACCATAGCCCTAGAATTAAAAAATACTGAAGTATAATTTTCGAGCATAAATATGTCAAGCTCTTCTAAAGAAAATGGCATATTTATTATAGTTGGTTCTGCAAATATAATTTCCTCTTCTTCGATTATTATCTCACTGCCTTCTTCTATAGAAAAGGTATGTAGCACCCAATTACCTATATCCAAAGAACCTAAAGCATATTGCCTAAATTCAAGCTCTGTATCACTTATTTTATAAACAGCAAACCCATTTTCTCCCCAAGGTGATACATGCCTATCGGCCGAGCTTAAAGTTAAAATTGCATTTTCTTGAAAAAATGTATCCCAAGGGTCTATCAAAATTCCTGAAACATGATTGAGATAAAACTCCTCTTCACCATTTATCATTAGCGAAAGGCTATACCAAGGGGCTATTATACTGCCAAAATTGTCATGCGTTTCATGAATTTCAACTCGCCAGCTAATTGTTGTAACTGACTGGCTTACCTCTTCTTCTGCACTTCTACATGAAACTAAAAACAATGCAGATGCTACCAATAATACTAATAAAATTTTTTCATAATTTCCTCCTACATATTTATACCTAATTATATTTCATCATATTCTTTCACTCCACATAATAACATTTGAATGGTTTGATATAAGTTCGTTCAATCTGTCCGAACGAACCCAGTTAATAAACGGTGCTCCGCCCCACGGTTCTCCTTCAAAAATAAACTGTTCCATTTTCACAAATTGCCCATCTATATACTCAAAGCTTTCAGCAAAAAATGATGCTGTTGGGTCTTCGCGTTTGAGAACATTTTCCCAAAATAAAATTACATAAGCTCTTTCTTCCGCCAAATTTGCAACAGAATATCCCCTAGCCACAAAACCATCTTCACGCATCCCGTTTGGAAGTATCTCTATAGAACCATTTTCAAAGTCACGATATATATCCTCCATAAGAGCTAGCCACACTTCAAAATCATTATGGACAAAAAATATAGAAGTATAATGCTCTAGCATAAACTCGGTCGCTTTTTCTAAATTAAATGGCAAATGAATTATTGTTGGCTCTGCGAATATAATTTCAGGCTCTTCTGTTTCTATAATACTGTTTTGTTCTATTTCAATAGTGTGAGCATCCCATATATGAACATCAGAGGTGCCAAACAAACCATAGTGCCTTAAAACAAGCTCTGTTTCACTAGTCCTTAAAACTGCAAAACTGTCTTCGTGCAGATTTCTAGCTCTCGAACTTAATGTTATCAGTGAACCTTCTTCAAACCAATCTTCAGAAGGTTCGGCTATCAACGTTCCAAAAAAGTTATTACGAAAATTATACCCTACTGCACCATCTGCAACCAATGAAATGGTATACCACGGGTCTATAATATTCCCAAAATTATCATGTGTTTCACGAATTATAACTTGCCAATTAATTATTATAGTTTGAGGCTCTTCCACTTCTTCTATAGTTTCTTCCACTTCTTCTGCTACTTCATCTGTGCTTCTGCAAGAAACTAAAAACAGTGCAGATGATAATAACAAAGCTAATAAAATTTTTTTCATGCTAACTCACCTTTCAAGTAGAATGTTTTACAATCTACAATTTTAACATCAACAATTTCGCCAATCAAATCTTTAGAACCTTCAAAATGAACAATGCTGTTATCATCTAATCTACCCGAAAGCACATTCTCGTCATTTTTACTAACAGACTCTACTAAAACTCCATAAACTCCACCAATATGTGCTTTATTAAGCTCGTAAATTATAGGGTTAAGCGTTTCCACAACCTTATTAAAGCGATGTTTTGCAATTTGTTCTTCAATCTGGTCTTCCATTCTTGCGGCTTCTGTGCCATCACGCTTAGAGTAAATAAACGTAAAAGCTGTACTAAATCGCACTTTTTTGATGATGTCTATAGTTGCTTCATTATCTTCCTCTGTTTCACCAGGAAAGCCAACTATAATATCAGTCGTGATAGAAATATCAGAAACAGCAGCTCTTAACTTTTCAACAAGCTCTAAATACTTATCTCTATCATAAAAGCGGTTCATTTTATCTAAAATTATAGAACTGCCCGATTGTACAGGTAAATGGATACTTTTGCAGATATTTTCTCGTTCTTTGATAACCTCGATAAGCTCATCTGAAAAGTCCTTCGGATGGCTTGTCATAAACCTAATACGTTTAAGTCCTGAAACGTCCGAAATCATCCTTAAAAGCTCTGCAAAAGTTACTTCTGGCTCTAAAGTTTTCCCATAAGAATTTACATTTTGCCCAAGAAGCGTTATTTCTTTAACGCCATCTGCTACCAAATTTTTAACTTCTCTTATAATATCAGCAACCTCTCGGCTACGCTCACGCCCACGAACATAAGGAACTATACAGTAAGTACAAAAATTATTGCACCCATACATAATATTAACACTTGCTTTAAACTTATATTTTCTTTCTTGTGGCAAATCTTCAACAATATCACGCTGCTCTTTCCAAACATCTATTATCTGCGATTTCGACTCGATGTTAGTATGCAAAAGTTGCGGTAAGCGGTATAAATTATACGTACCAAAAATAATGTCAACAACATTATAAGATGCTTTAATTTTTTCAATAACAGCATCTTGCTGCATCATGCAACCACACAAAATAACCTTTAAATTTTTATTCTTAGCCTTTAAGCCCTTAATAAAGCCAAGATTTCCGTATATGCGATTTTCAGCATTCTCTCTAATACAACATGTGTTGTATATAATTAAATCGGCTTCTTCTATACTTTCTGTAGCCGAGTAACCCATTTCGTTAAGCATACCAATAATTTTTTCAGAATCATGTGCATTCATCTGGCAACCATAAGTTACTGTGTGGTGTTTTAAACCCTTGCCTTTATTTATTTCGCCAACTTTTCTTATATATTCTCTTTGAATTTCAACTTCTTTAACACTTGGATTTATTGCCTCTTCCCGCTTGCTCAAAATATAACCTCCGAATTTTAATGATTTTTACATATAAAATGATTATATCACAAAAACGCAAATTTTGCATACTACTATAAATAAATCTTTTTTAATTAATTTTAAATGAACCAAACTTAATATTGCAACAATATATAAGTGAAGTGTTGGTCTTGCAACAATCAAACTTTTGTGTTATAATTAACATATAATTTAAAAAAGGGGGTATTATCATGAATTACGAGGTTATTTTTTGGTTCGTACTTCTCTTAATTTTATTAGTAGCCGAGCTTGTTACGCTAAACCCAACGCTCATTTGGTTTTGTATAGGCTCGTTAGTTTCGTTGGTTTTAGCCATCATTGGCGTTCCAATAGCTGTACAGCTACTAGCATTTGTTATAGTTTCTGCTGCAATGCTTTACTTAACAAAACCTTTTGTTCAAAGGTTTTTATCAGAAAAGCACGAACCGACTAATATTATTGACAGAATTATAGGTTCAACCTGCATGGTTTCGGAAACTATAAACAATTTAGAAAACACAGGATACATTAAATTTGATGGTAAAGAGTTTAGAGCAAGAACGCTTGAAAACATTACTATCGAAGCCGGAAGCCAAGTAGTTGTTGAGAAACTCGAAGGTGTTACGGCTTACGTAAGAACATAATTAATTAAATTAAAAGGAGGATTTTGTTATGCCATTACAGTTCATTGTTTTAATCGCAGTTGCAGTGTTTATACTGCTTATACTTGCGAAAAATGTTAGAATCGTTCCACAAGCAAACGCCTATGTTATCGAGAGAATTGGTAAATATCACACCACTTGGAATGTTGGTATACATTTCAAAATACCAATTGTGGACAGGATTGTTAAAAAAATCAGTTTAAAAGAATTTGTTGCAGATTTCCCACCTCAGCCTGTTATCACTAAAGATAACGTTAAAATGCAGATAGACACTATCATTTACTTGCAGGTTACAGACTCTAGGCTACATACTTATGGTGTTGACAGGCCTCTTGTAGCTATAGAAAATTTAACGGCAACAACTTTAAGAAATATTATTGGTGAACTTGAGCTTGACGAGTCTTTAACATCAAGAGACACAATCAACACTAAAATGCGTGCTATTTTAGACGAAGCAACAGACCCTTGGGGCATTAAAATCACAAGGGTAGAGCTTAGAAACATCATTCCACCAGCTGATATTCAAGTTGCGATGGAGAAGCAGATGAAAGCCGAGCGTGAGCGTCGTGAAAAAATTCTTCTTGCAGAAGGTGAAAAAGAATCAGCTATTCTTCGTGCTCGTGGTGAAAGAGAATCGGCTATCTTACAAGCAGAAGGTAGAAAAGAAGCTATCATCCTTCAAGCAGAAGCTGAAAGGCAAGCCAGAGTTAAAGCCGCTGAGGGTGAAGCAGAAGCTATACTTAAAATACAAGAAGCAACCGCCAAAGGTATTATTATGATTAACGAATCTGCTCCAGGCCAAGGCGTTATTGCTATTAAAAGCCTTGAAACGTTTGAAAAAGTTGCTGATGGTCAGGCTACAAAAATTATTATTCCATCAGAAATTCAAGGACTTGCTGGGCTTGCAACAAGTGTTAAAGAGCTACTTAAAGACTAATGCGAATATATAAAAAATCTGATGCCTTATAGAACATATGCTATAGAGGGTGGAAATAACGCAATTAATTCATGTGAATAAAAGGTAGGTGGGATATATGAACGGCAAAACGCCGCACATAGTTCAATATCAAGGCTCGAAGAGATTACTTGCGCCGCAAATACTCCAATACATGCCCCGTAAATTCAATCGCCTTCTTGAGCCATTTTCAGGAATGGCGGCGATTACTATTGCAACCGCAAAAGAAAATCGGGCAAGTGAGTATCATATAAATGACCTTAACGAGCCTATTGTGTCCATTTTGAAAATGGCGATAAATGCCCCTACCACTTTAATTGAAACATATACAGAGGTGTGGACTGAACAGTTTTCATACGCCGAGGGTCATCTTGAGCATTTTTATTACATTCGTAGTCGCTTCAATGATGGGGAGCAGACAGCGGCAAACATGCTGTATCTACTTGCACGTTGCGTAAAAGGCTCTGTGCGATATTGTAAAAATGGAAACTTTAATCAATCACCCGATAAACGCCGTCACGGCACTAACCCGAAAAACATAGCGGATAATGTTTATGCAATATCCTCTTTGCTTAAAGGGAAGGCGTTTTTCTCCGCCCTTGATTATCGTGAAATTTTTGACATGGCACAACCGGGCGATTTGGTTTATATGGATCCACCATATCAAGGTGTATCAAACACAAGAGATAATCGTTACTACTCTGGCTTGGGATATGATGAATTTGCCGAATCCATCGAATTATTGAACAAAAAAAATGTTGATTACATAATCAGCTATGATGGTGAATGTGGCAATAGAGAGTACGGACAAGACTTGCCCGAAAGCCTTAATTGTACAAAGTATTTGCTTAATGCGGGCTTATCTTCCCAAGCAACCTTGTTAGGCAAAAAAGACGTTACATTTGAATCGCTCTATGTTAGTGAAAATATTTCAGAGATAATAGAGTCTGTTCCGAAACAAATATCATTACTGGAGCGTGTAGTATGAGTGCTGATTATCCAAAAGAATTTTTAGAGTTGTTAAACTCTGTTGAAGCAAAGCGTCCTCGAACAGTAATTCAGCACATCTTGAAAAATGGCTTTATTACATCACAGGAATTAAAAGACACATATGGCTATAATCATCCACCAAGAGCGGTTAGGGATGTTCGTGAACACGGAATCCCACTCGTAACTTATCGTATAGAGGGTACAGATGGACGAAGCATAGCGGCGTACAAATTCGGAAATCCTGCTGATGTGAAAAATACACTTTCCAAATCAGCAGGCAGAACTGTTCTATCAAAGGCACTAAAACAGGCTCTCATAGAAAAATACGGCTCAAAGTGCTTTGTATATTTTGAGCCTATGGACGAGAATTTATTGCAAGTTGACCACCGTGTACCATATGAAATTGCTGGCGAACACAGCGAACAAAATATTGAACTCTATATGTTGCTTTCGCCATCTGCAAACAGGGCAAAGTCATGGACTTGTGAGCATTGTGAAAACTGGGAGCGAAAAGATAGCGATTTTTGCATTAAGTGCTTTTGGGCTTACCCAGAAGATTATGAGCATATCGCAGGGAAGCAACAGCGTATAATCTCGATTGTGTTTACGGGTGATGAAATTGAGGATTACAATCGCCTAATAAAAATATCGGGAATAGATAAAGCACAGCAAATGATCAAGGATATTATTCGTGATCATATAGAATAGTTATATAAAGTAATACGCACGTACCACATTGAATGTGGTACGTGCGTACTTCACGTTGCTAGCTTTTACAATGATTTGTTCAGCCAGTTCGTGCGTTATTTCCACCCTTCACAGCACCCCTCATATGAAGTATCAGATTTTTTTATTGAAATTCTTATTAAAATAAATCCAAAAACTTTGACTGCCCTAAGAACGTGCCCGCCTTTTCATCTTTATCCCCGCCAATTAATGGCCTTACGTACTCAATAAAATCATTTGTAACTCCATTGCCCTCTGCATTAATCCAGTTCTTTGGGAAGAACTTCTCATTCCCCGCAATTGTGTTTGATTTAACGCAAGAATACTCCACTTTATAAGGGTTGTTTGAAATTCTGTTAAGAACAGGAACCATTCCCGAAACACCCTCTATAGCCTTTTGTGCCGAAATCATGCCTAAAAGCTTGCTTTCGCTAAGGTCTATAGAAGATGCAAGATGTGCCGCACAGCGCTGAATTAAGCTAAACTCAATCGCCCTTGTTTTGCAACCTATTTTATTTTTTACAATATTCTCAAGAGATTTTGCTGTTCCTGTAAGCTTTTTATGTCCAAAGGCATCCGTTTCACTATTTTCAGCCGATTCTGAAACAAACACACCATTTTCATACATAACACCTTCAGAAACGCAAACTAACACAGCGTTACTATTTTCAAGCTTTTTATTAACATCTGCAATAAATTTTTCGTCATTAAAATGCACTTCAGGAAGATAAATTAGGCTAGGAATATCATAGCTTTTCGTAGCATAGCTGGCCGAGGCCGTTAACCAACCTGTATGCCTACCCATAATTTCTAAGATTATAACTTGTTTCATACTATAAACTTTCATATCCTGCCAAATTTCTGCAACAGTTTGTGCAATATACTTAGCCGCAGAAGCATACCCTGGCGAATGGCACATCCCCATCAAATCATTATCAATCGTTTTTGGTGCACCCATGATAAAAATATCTTCATAGTTATTTTCTTTTGCATATTCTGAGAGTTTGTGGACAGTGTCCATCGAATCATTCCCGCCAATATACACAAAATAACCAATATTAAACTCTTTAAACGTTTCAAAAATTTGCTTGTACTGAGCTGGGTCTTCCAAAGGGTTTTTGAGTTTAAACCTGCAAGAACCAAGTGCCGATGCTGGCGTATGTACAAGCCTTTCAAGCTTATCATGCGATTTTAGCTTTTCACCAATCTCAACTAAATCTTTTTCTAAAACGCCAACAATTCCATGCTTTGCACCATAAATTTTGTCCACATTCTCATTTGTTAAAGCATACTGGCAAACGCCTGCTAATGTTGCATTTATCGCCGAAGATGGCCCGCCCGATTGAGCCACTAATAAATTTTTCATTACTTACCTCCAAGATTATTTATTATTTTCATTTTCTCATAAAATCTTGCTATAGTCAAGGTTTTGTGCTATACTGTTTTGAAAGGAGACGATATATATGATTAAAATCACTTTAAAAGATGGAATTGTTAAAGAATTTGAAAGCGGCATATCTGTTTTAGATGTGGCGAAAAATATAAGTGAAGGACTTGCCAGAAACACCTTTGCAGGGCTTTTAAATGGCGAAGTTGTAGACATTAGACAAATCATTACAGAAGACTCGGCGTTGCAACTTTTAACATTTGACGATAAAGGCGGCAAAGAGGCTTTTAGGCATACAGCAGCACATATTTTGGCACAGGCCGCTACTAGGCTTTTCCCTGAAATTAAGGTTGCCATTGGACCTGCTACAGAAGATGGTTTTTACTATGATTTTGACAAGGAAAAACCATTCACACAAGAAGAAATTTTGGCAATAGAAGCCGAAATGAAAAAAATTGTTAAAGAAGATATTAAAATAGAATGTTTTGAAATGGGCCGAAACGAAGCTTTAGAATATTTCAAAAACTTAGGCGAAATTTATAAAGTTGAGCTTATTTCTGACCTTCCTGAAGACGAAATTATAACTTTCTACAAACAAGGTGATTTTGTTGATTTATGCCGTGGCCCTCACCTTTTATCAACAAAATATGTTAAGGCCGTTAAACTTATTGCCGACGGTGGATCTTCTGGTGCTTACTGGCGTGGTGATGAAAAAAATAAAATGCTTTCTAGGATTTACGGTTCAGCATTTACAAAAGCTGCTGATTTAGAAGAATATTTAGAGTACCGTGAAGAAGCAAAAAAACGCGACCACAACAAACTCGGCAGAGAGTTAAAATATTTCACAACTAACGAGCATATTGGCCAAGGCTTGCCGCTTTTTATGCCAAAGGGTGCAAAAATTTATCAACTACTACAAAGATTTGTTGAAAATGAAGAAGAAAAAAGAGGCTATGTTTTTACAAGAACACCTTACATGGCAAAATCTGATTTATACAAACTTTCAGGCCACTGGGATTTATATAAAGATGGTATGTTCGTTTTGGGTGACGAAGAGAAAGACCGTGAAGTTTTTGCACTAAGACCTATGACATGCCCTTTCCACTTCTCGATTTATAACTCCGAACAGCATAGCTACCGTGATTTACCAATTAGATATGCAGAAACTGCTCCACTTTTTAGAAACGAGTCTTCGGGAGAAATGCACGGTTTAACAAGGGTTAGGCAATTCTCAATTTCTGAAGGACATTTGGTTTGTACAAAAGAGCAGTTAAAAGACGAATTTAAGGCTTGCATCGAGCTTAATTATTACATGATGAAAACTTTGGGCTTGCATGAAGAAATTACTTACTGCCTTTCAAAGTGGGATCCAGCTAACAAAGCAAAATACATTGGCGAAGAGTCTGTTTGGGAAGAAACGCAGGATTTTATCCGCCAAGTTTTAATAGAAATGAACTTGCCGTTTTATGAAGAAGAAGGCGGGGCGGCGTTTTACGGCCCTAAGCTTGACTTCCAAGCGAAAAATGTTTACGGCAAAGAAGACACATTGTTCACAGTTCAAGTAGATTTTGCACTCGCTGAAAGATTTTCAATGACATATATTGATGCGGATGGAAGCAAGCAGCATCCTGTTGTTATCCACCGTACTTCTATTGGTTGCTACGATCGTACAATTGCTCTTTTAATTGAAAAAAATGCAGGTGCTATGCTTACGTGGCTTTCGCCTATTCAAGTTTATGTTTTGCCTATTTCTGATAAGCATAATGATTATGCACAAAGCGTAATAAACTCTCTAAAAGAAGCAGGTATTCGTGCTGTTGGTGATTTTAGAGCAGAAAAAATCGGCTACAAAAT
>Ga0136643_10011900_pt1 | contig 12929 bp, 5 predicted proteins | sample TergutLab28metaG_FD_96883 | JGI IMG/M metagenome (GOLD analysis project Ga0136643, IMG submission 96883) | Labiotermes labralis P1 segment gut microbial communities from Petit-Saut dam, French Guiana - Lab288 P1 (version 3) (version 3) | ecosystem: Host-associated > Arthropoda: Insects >...
ACCACCACCACCCCCACCACCACCACCACTACTACCACCACCACCACCACCACTACCACCACCACAACCACCACCACCACCGTAAATGTTAACAGAGAAATAGACAACACGCAGGAATCTAGTAAGTCTACTTTCTGCCCTCTGGAAGGGAATGCTGTCTAAAATGAAATTTTCTAACTGCGCCAAAAAATTGGCCGTGGCATACGTTTTTTTAGTAGAACAGCAGCGTTATAAGGAGAGCGAGTCGAATATTTAAGTCTTCTGGGATGTTAACGTCGTGTTTAGTGATAAATACTGACGTTTCGGTAGAGAGAGATGCGTTCATTTCCAGGCTCAAGCAGTTCTGGACTGTTCACCAGTCGACACGGCGCAACATCTCAGACTTTTGAGTGTTTATCACAAACGCTGTGAGAGCCTAAAATTTCACAGCGAGGGTATAGTCTTTCTGATAGTACCGTAGATGATTGTGTGTGTGTACATGTATATGGGGATGGAGACCGGCAGTAAAAACTGTGTTGTCTGGTTTACTGTCATGTAGCTTTACTGCGGCATGTTTCGACCTACATTAAAAAGGCCATCGTCAGGTGAACTAAAGACGTCAAAGCAAAATTACCTTCGACACTTTAATAGCATTTTCGTTGTAATGGAGAACTCTGCTGTACAGTTCTGTCAGTGTTCAGTAAGCCTAGGTCATTGAACCTTAAATAACTTATTACAGTCTATTTCAGACGAAAGCAGCTAGATGCACACTACTACTTAGTATATTTATTTCAGCTCCTCTACATGTTTCGGGCAACTATGTGTCGCATCATCAGGAGAACTTACTGTATCTATGCGACACCGGTATTTTTCACCCATACAGAGTGAAAAATACCAGTGTCGCATAGATACAATAAGTTCTCCTGATGATGGACACATAGTTGCCCGAAACATGTAGAGGAGTTGAAATAAATATACTAAGAAGTAGTGTGCATCTAGTTGGCTTCATTTGAAACAGATTGTACAGCGATGCACGGTCAAGAAAACATAAATTATTACAGGTTTCAGAGCTATTCAGTTAAAAGTGGAGGATTTAAAAGGTAATTAAGTTTTAAGAATTCGTTGTCCGATAAGACACGTGAAAGGGGAGATTCTCCAGTATGTAGTTTGGCTTTGAGGGAATCGATCTTAGACTGTAAAGGGTTTTTACGTTCAGTGTGGCTGGTATATAATATTTACCAAATACATTATGGTAAAGAAGAAGGTAGAAAGGTTACTTTGCGACATTTTTTGACTTGCACTCTCGATTTGGGATGTGTTCTTTAGGTATCAAATGTCCCATCTCGTTTCCCATTGTTATTGGTCTACTTTTCGAAATGTAGAAGCTGTAAATGAAATGCAGTCCTAGTCGTATGGTTCCTTTGTCCAAGCACGAGGACGTGAAAGCGTGTAAGGGACAACATGTTAAAACTCGGCGCCCTCTAAACTCCTGGAAAAGAGAAAAGTTTTGATGAGCTTCTAGCTTCGACTGCTTTACGTCTTGTATGAGCTTCCGGCGTTGCTTGCAGTGGAGACTGGAGGGCTCAAAGAGCCGGCCCTAAGCCAGTACATAAAATGCTTCCTTGTCCATGTTCAACCTGTTGTACAAAGAAGGATGCAAGGATCCGCCTTTGTGTGTCCTCCTGATAAAGTCTGACCGAAATGATGATGGATTTTCTTAATATTTAGAATGGGCGTCGTGGACATCACACCCCTTGAGGCAGTCTCACTATTCCTGTGTTTAATTTCAAGAAACACAAGAGAGGATGTTGTGCACACTTCAGAAGTGGGAGCTACACCGGCGTCTTTTAAAGTAGGATCCTGAAACTCTGTGTGATATTCTTGGAAAAGTGTGCACTGGTGTGTGCTTCGGCACGCTCTCGCACGCGCGTTTGTGTAGAATACGTGTGTACAAAAGCCGGCTCTGCGATCATCTTTCCGCTTGCAAAAAATAGTAAGAAATGTGAGATACGCGTGTGAAATTTCGTATTGGGACCGATTCTTGATGTAACGGCAAATTTTGTATGAACCAACAGCGAGCTACATTCCTGTCTGAAAGGTAAAGGATGCTGTTGATATCAACATGCATGTATGAGAGTAGTAAAATAACAATATGGCTGCCTAGCAGACTTCTGAGGTGGGAGTGATATTACTACCACTTATTGTTTATACCCTCAAGTGGTGTATGACAGTGCAATTTCGAAACGTTTCCGTCTTTCGTTAACAGCAGCGTTTCTTAGAATATAAAAGTACAAAGTACAGGTCATGACGAAATTTTCTGTCTGATGATAATGATCTCGCTTGCGAAGTTAGTGCCGAAATAAACCATAAACATAGGTGCACATTTTACAGAGTGGCTTAAAATCCACTTGACACCTGATGTTTCATATGTTTTGTGTGGTGTCAGGTGATCTTTGCGGCTCTCTCTGTATATGAAACAGTGCTTCTTAAGTCAACAGTTACACTGCGACTATGCGAAACCTGAGCTTATATCCAAGTGTAGTGTCTATAGAATCTGTACGTACGTGAAAGTGGCGTCACAAATGTGGAAAATAACAGCAATAAGAAATATGTTGAACTACCAGTCTGCGGATTAGATAAGTGGGCTTGCAACTGCTGTCGTAAACGTGAGACTGGTAGGCTTGTAACGTTTGACGAATTAGTATCAAATGAACGTGGTCACGAAGTGTACAGACGTAATGTATATTTACAGTTTTTGCTAGTTGCTCTGAATAGACTGTGACATTTGAAGGACGTGCCTCCTGAATTTGTTCTCAGAACTCAGCAGCTATAAGGTGGGGAAATTTATGTAGCGGCCTATGTCGTGTATGACACGCAACCGCCGATACGCGACATAATCCGCATTCACCAAGATCGTGTGTTGTCAGCTGCTGGCAGCAGTTTGGCTGCAGATGGGAACTCGCTGTTGGCTGTACAGTGATACCTCGGCTAACGAAGATAATTCGTTCCGGAATCACACTCGTTAGCCGAAACACACATACAGACGGAAAAGATAAGCTCCCGGAATGGCCCGACCGTTCATGTTTGCTGCTTTATGTTAGCGCGTGCATCCACTAAAACATTCGTTAGCCGAATCCATATTCGTTAGCCGAGTCCGAAAAACAGAGAAAAAAATCTTCGTTAGCCGAAAAATTCGTTAGCAGGGTCACTCGTTAGCCGATGTATCACTGTATATAATCGTGCTTTTCGCTCTGGCTGGCGGAAACATATCGGGTCGCCGGTTAGGTACATCTGTACCGAATTATTTGACGTGTACAGGCGTAAGAAACCAACATCCGTTAGACGTTGTCTTGTTTTGTCGGAGTCACATTATCGTTTAGAGATGCAAGGGGCGCAATCTTCCTACGGTGGGCCCTGTAGTAAGAGCTAGTGTCTGTTCACGGCTGAAAGGTACAGTATTCACTATGGTATGTAGAGTGTAGTAGACGTACAGCTCCACTAATTCTTAACCGCGGCAAGAGGTGGTGTGTGATCAGCTTCACGCTCCGGCCGCTGTACCCCCCGAGGAAGAACTCCAGTAGTCTTTGAATGTGAGGTTGGGTGAGGAATAGCCTGTCTGGACGTGTTTGGAGAAAAAAATTCTTGCCCCAGACGGAATTTGAACTCAAAATCGTCCAGCCCGTAGTCTCAGTCATTAGGCTTCCCGGTTTCCTCTCTTGCACGGAGCCAGGGTTACAACACATTGTCGTCAGAATCCTTAAAGGAAAGCAGATGCTGTGGAACCAGTCATAACAGCACTGATGACTGGAAATCCTGTAGCCTTAAGAAGTAATGAGTCTCCCTAGCTCCTGGGTCTGGTATTGGCGAGTTAACCAGCGTTAGGATGTATCTGGGTTCCCCGGCAGGTGAGACAGTGCACACGCACTGCGTCGCAATTAATACACCAGTCGATTTTCTTGCATCATTTGACCTCTGTGTGGCTGAAAGGCATCATTGCAACATGGCAACACTCTGCAGAAACGCCGGCCGCTTGACCCGGATCGGCGTGGTAGGCCGCAGGTGCGTAGGAAAAAAGAGGCCGAAGTTGGACACGCCCCCCCCCCCCCGAGATAAAATAAAAATAGAAACGCGCATGGGCTGCGGTACGATGTAATTCAGGGGGCGGAAGATTTTGGGAAGGATTGTTTGACCCGGAAGTCTCCATATTTCCGCTTCGGTGAGGTGGCCAATGCACCTGTTACCCCGAAGGGAGAACGCTATGAAACAAATCCCCGTGCTGGAGCTTCAAGAATGAAGTCTCGTACTATTCTGCGAAATTATAAGGCAGAGAGTTGTTATAGATAGACCTGAACATCGTTTACAGTTTTTAAAATCTTGTTTTAATAAGTATGACTATGGCCCTGCGGTTGACTCAGCCTCTAACAGAAATGAGTACCAGGAATATTTCCTGGGGGTGAAGGCGGCCAGTGCGTAGGGCTGACAACCTTACAACCTTCATGTTCCGATTGTCTTGAAATCTGGGAGCCTCAACCTCCTGGAACCCTCAAGGCCTCTCCAGGTCTGTAATGGGATTGCTTTCCCTTTGCCTTTAGTAAGTGTGAAGCTCTCTATACCATTAAACGTTTTTTTGGACATACACACTAACTTTCAAAATTTTTGTCTTTTGTAATTCTGAACGTCATACCCACTGACATTCATTTGACACACTGCGCCACATTTGAAGTGTCAACTTATCTCGCTCACATCGGACTATAAATCTAGTCGAAACTGACAGAAATAGAATTCATTCTGTCTTACAGTCACTGCCTGTATATAGACTGCAGCCTTAACATAATTCAGTTACATTAAGGCCCGAAGACTTGGACACAGCTTTGTTTCCTTATATTCATACATTCCTGACCAGCCTCGTGGTCTAGTGGTCAGAGTCTCTGACTACTAATCATGAGGTCCCGATTTCGATTCCCGGCTCTTCCGTGGGAATTTTCCCTGAAGGGGAGGATTCCCGCGGTGACCATGGTCTGGGTAGGTTGGTAGAATTTAGGTTTAAGGGCCCTCCGGGCACTACATCCTCCTATATCACCACTCACACCATCGGGACAACACAACGTAACTGCGCCTCATGGGCGTCCCAACCTCAGAAGTCGGGTTACACTCCTGCCATGCCCAGGAGGGAGGACATATGGTGGCATTCCTTGAGACACGCTGACATTTATGACAACGGGGAGATGCACGTTGTCATTGGAAATGAGTGTCATCGCCGACCCGCAGTTACAGAATATCAAGGTAGTGCCGTGTGTTGCTGTCTGTACACAGACGATACGACACTGTTTTTGACGTTCAGGTGACCGTTCATCGTGATAAATTCCTATAATAAGATAACCTAGATGCACCAATTTCTCAAATTTATTTTTGGAATAAAACTCTACATGTTTCGGACAGCTCATCTGTCCATCATCAGGAGTTTTTCACTGTACACACAGCAATGGCATATGTCATACAGGATTGCTGTGTGTACAGTAAAAAAAACTCCTGATAATGGACAGAGGAACTCTCCGAAACATGTAGAGTTTTATTCTAAAAATAAATTCGAGAAATTGTGCATGTAGTTGGTTTTATTGTAAGAACGACTCTGTTGTTTGCATGAATTGAAATTTGCGAATATGTGTTGGTTCGCAGCGGTCTGTGACCTGACCGGGATGCTACATCGGTACTTGCGCCCAGGAAGTTAATTTCTTCGAGGCTTAAAGAGATGTAAGGTATAGACCGGTAGCATGCTTTTTTAGCGGAAACCATACAGCTGTGCATGAAGCTATTTCTGTTGTTTCTGATAATTTGTATACATATAATGTGGAAGCCGTGAGCCATTGTTACAAGTTCTGTGTACTGCAGCGTCTTGGAGTCGTGCAGTCTGGAATTTTGTAGCTGTGAGTAAAATTGAGAATAAAAGCCCTTTTTTATACTGACTTGCGCTCTTTGCATTGAACTACGTGGCCAGGCATTATTTACGTACATAGGCTACTTGAAGGTCCGTGAGAACACCGTCCTTTCATATTTTACCACTTCTCATTGAATTTAATAAGAGTAAAGCCAGCACGGGTGTTTGGTTGTATGTTGTGCACTGCGTACGTACGTACGTACGGACGGACAGATAGTAATAGTGAATAATGAACTGTGTCTTCGTGGCTTGTGATGATAGACTGCCTTGCTCGAACATCCTGCAAAATGAGTTTTGGAACACGTAGATAATGTCTCTCGTCGAATATGTACGCTCTGGCGCTCAGCTTGTGTGCAGAACTGATATCCATACCTAGCTTGGAGGGAGTTAAAAATTCACCACTTCTTTTAACCTGCTGGCGACCTGACTTGAAGAACAGCGCTGACCCAGAGGAAAATCACCTCATTTCCAGATTTACTGGCGACCCGGCAATTTGATTAGCGTTTCATCAGATTTATTGGCGACTGAACATCAGCGCTACTGTGGGTGTACTGGCGATTTAACATTAGCGGTTCATGCTACCCGACCTACGGTTAGTGTTTCATCGGAATTTTTTGGCGACGTAATATCATTGCTTCTGTAGGTGTACTGGTGGATTAACACCAGCGCTACAGTCGGTGTGCTGGCGACTTAACACACACGGGCCTCTGGATCTAATGGCGACCCAACCATTTGCTTAGCGTGTTATCAGATTTATTAGCGACTTAACATCAGCAATATTGTGGGTGTGCTGGCGACTTAACATCAACGGTACTCTGATATACTGGCGACCCGACCATGTGATTAACGTTTGATCAGATATGTTGGCGATTTGACATCAGCGCTACTGTAGGTGTACTGGCGACTTATTATAGCGGTACTGTTTATGTACTGGCGACTCGACCTTTTGCTTAGAGTTTCGCCAGATTTACTTTAACCTAGAACTTCGCTGTATTGGCGACCTGACCGTCAGGACCACTACGAACTAACTGGCGATATGAACCCAAAATGAGCACTCTACCAGATTTTGTAATACAGCTTTCGACGCGACGGTAAAGATAGATGCATTAACAGTGGGAAAGTTCACTGCAAGCCGGTGGGAGTCCAGAATTGTGCCCCCCGTTGGTGTCAAGTGACCGTACAGCTGGATATATGCACTTGGTACTTCATCTGTACGTATGGATACTTCTTCACACCTTTAAGTGTATAACGTAATAACACAGGCAGTGTACGTGTATCGTAACATTGAAGCGCGTTCGTGTAACGGTTGTTGCCGTGCAGAAGAAATAAGTATTACATATTCTGAGGGTGTGTTTGTGGCCTTAGGTTTCCAGCAAGCAGTGCGCATGAGCCATATTGTCATCTGTGGCTTCACAATATTTTTCCACGTTATCTCATAAACTATACGATTTAAAAAAAAAATTATGCAACATGCAAAGTGTATTTGACTTTCTCTACAGCGTTTGAAGCGTTTCTCATTCTGAGAAGAATTCAGCAAGACATGATAAATTGTATATTGGTGTTCATGTAAAGTTCGCGGTATTCTTATCAGATTTTAGTGAAACTTTAATTTTTGCTGGACAGAATTCCGAAAAACAAATATCCAGTTTCGTGAAACTCTGTCCAGAGGGAGCCGAGTTGTCCCATGCGGACGGACGGATATCACAAAACTAATAGTCGCTTTTCTCAATTTTGCAGACGCGCCTAACACAACGGTTAATTGTCATGAACGAAGAAAAACACGGAGGTAGGAAGTGGGACTGGAACTGAAGATTTTTGCCGACGGCAGTATCTTTGTTGGCTGTTCAGAAGGTGCTTTGCCTACTTCACGACAGTCCGCTCCAAAATTTGTGAATGAAGTAATTTGCACAAAATAGTGGAGCATGTATTCCATGTAAGAGTGCGTCATTGCGGTTTTATTTTCAGACTGTATTTTCCTTTCTTATAAATAAATCCAGGTTGGTGCAAAATTTTTCTTAGCTTGTGTATTTCTTTTCTCTGCATGTTTCGAGGGACTATGTGCCCATCATCAGGAGAAATAACTACGTATGCGACACTTGGTATTTGTCACTCAGTTTGGATGACTGTCTGGTATGCAGGATGGAATTAAATTCCACCCTGCATACCAGACAGTCACCCAAGCAGAGTGACAAATACCAAGTTTCGCTTAGATACAGTTATTTCTCCTGATGATGGGCACATAGTCACCTGAAACATATAGAGAAAAAATAAACATACTACGAAAATTGTGCACCAATGTCGCTTTATTTACAAGATTATACAAGGATGCACGGTCAACAAAACATGAAATGTATTTTCCTTTCTCTTCAGTATGACTATAACGCATACCACACATAGTACAAAATAGTATTTCATTATTTAGAACGAGGTCATATCAATTGGCCGTGGCAAAGAGCAACTTTATTTTAACTGATCAGCATACTTATCTTTTATATTTTGTGTTTGATTTGTGTGGTTATTGGATCCTACATAATTCACTGATAGCAATCCGTTTTGCCCACTACAAATCCCAGTACCTTCGCTGGCACGCGAGAATTTTTGTTGCAATGCTATGCCTTTACTTAGGATAGTGGTGTGGGAATAAGTGGCGATATGTACTTCTGTGGATTACACAAAATTGCTTACAACAGCGAGAATATGGTTTCTGTCGTTTTTCGTAGAACAACTTGACTTTTACGAGCTCATATATTTTTACGATCTTCATACGTAAATTCTTCATGGCCGGAATTTGTTGAGCAAGAAATACAATTAGACTGCAATATCGAGTCATCGTTATGATTGGGTTGCCAAATCGACGCGTTTGGTTTATTTGGTACTGTCTAAACTACGATGTGTCCTTGTATTTATTTGTGGTTACTTACAAGATTTGGCTGTTTTTTACTAAGATTGCTAAGATTACAGGATTTGGCGTTGAGGTACTGTACCGAGTGTACAGTCCGTGACACAACAGGTCGCTGTGTAATGATCCCATTGAAACATGTACCTTTGTGTTTGCTTCACCCATTCCTATATGTTTAAACAGTTTAATTAATTTTAAATCCAGTTTTCACTGCGTTTATTAATAAGTACAACATAAAATTATCTTTATTCATGTTACAAGATATGACTGCGTGTTTCGGCTAAATTTGGCCATTGTCGAGCCAGTTTCAGACAATTTTCTGTTTCAAAGACACTGACTGACTTGCTGACTGAATGATTGACTGACTGATGACTGACACACTTTTATGATATCGCGTCAACCGTATGACCTCCATGTGGATCTGTGTATGTGTTTGTATTTGTTTAAAATTCATCATCATATGGCTCACTCAGGAAAGTGCTTCATGAAGAGGTTATGTTGTATATGTGGTAATTGAAATGCTCTATTATCAGTGTATTTGGAGCTGGGAGAATGTTTCGAATTGCCTGGAAAATGGTTAATTTTATCCGAAACATGTAGTCATGTCAGTTAATGAAGCTAACTTTATATTGTAGTTACTGTTATAGTGGTTATGAAAATTGGATTTTAGATTTAGCCACATAAACCTGGACCATATTTAACTCCATAAAGCTAAGGATTTAGTCGTGCCATGGCTCAGGGGGTTACGTGTCAGTGCGTGTGGGATTTGTGGTGGAAAAGTGACACTGGCACAGGTTGTCCTCCGAGTACCTTGGTCTGCCCTTATCTTTATCATTCCATCAACGCACCTGATTTATTAGTCCGTCACCGACGCTGCATAATGCCAACAATTGACAGTGTCGTCTTATCGAATGACACCCCGTTGTGATATTGAGCAGCAAACAGGAAGTAGCCTACAGACCGTCAGTTACAACTACATTTACGTCAGGTCAGTGCTTTGCTACATGTTTCGGCTGTTGCGTAAAGCGGTCATGAGGCTATTAAAAATAGATAAGAAAGATGATATAAATGCAACCCATTAGAATGATTTGTTTTCGGATAGCTGAGATTGAACGTTATAAAAATGGGAGTTGCGTAAGCCGAAATTAGATAGATAATGAGATTCTATTTTTTGACGTTTGTAAGACCGTGCATCATTAGAACAACGATGTAAGCAATCAACAAGATGCAACAGTTTTCGTTTATTGATCTTTTTATTGATCTATATGAATTTTCTCTACACCGATATTGCTGCCGACCACCGGTCGGCAGCAATATCGGTATATTGTATTAAAATACAATAAACGCTTCGTGTATTAAAATATTAACTTTGTTGTCCAATACTTCGGGTATGAAAGGGAAGTTCTTCAGTATTACAATAAGCCCCTTGGGGTACAGATTTGCGTTAATTTTGTTTTGTAATTGTGATCACTGCTGGACAGTTACTATGTAGCACTATATAGATTTCCCCCATACATTTTCGTTCTTCGTATATCATCCAGTCATTTTGTGGATTTCAGAGTAAAATAGTGGGGCGGATATATCGTCGTAAAATAAGTAAACAAATCGATTAGATCCCATTGAATGAGGTGGGTGCCTTTCATTTCGTTGTTAAGGAAGTAGTTTCCTTTCACCCCTGAAGTACTGGACAGCAATTTTAATACAGTACATTTTGGGTCCCGAAGGATCAGTGCCCTTCTTTTAAGCCATTTTGAATAACGCTGGATGTATAGGTAGGGGAGAATGGGGCATCTTAGGCATGCGGAGCAAGTTTATCGGAAACATTTGCTGGCTGCATAGAACTGTGTTCCGTTTAGAGGCGAGGCATGTGAGCTGTAATGGCTGATTCCGGCGTGCATTCGGAGTGTGATGCCGTCCAGTATTTGCATTGTTAGTAGGTAATTGTTTTTGCAATGTTGTCTAATATTCTGCTTGTGTTTATGTATTGTGGACTTACATAGAGGCAGTTAACGATATGACAGATCATCTTGGACTGGAAGGCTTTAAACCTGCAGTAAGCCTTTCACTTTAATTACTGCCTTGTAGTTTGAGGCAAGTTCATCATTGCTGCGTAACTTAACCGCAAAGTAACAGATTTAAACGTGCAAGGCGGAAGTGTCATTTAGTCTGTCACCTTTCGTGCTGTAAAGTGCAGTGCATTGTTGTGTGACAGCCATTTGAAATAATTGCTGTCGCGTGTTTTTATCGAAATTTATATATATACTTCAGCGCTTTTTCATTGTTTACAGAGTCCATTTGCCCATAACCTTCAGGAGAATTATCCGTATGTTTTAACGACAGTCACGTGATAAATGTGACTGAGAATGTCTGTAGAGGGCTTCCACGGCATAGAAAGACACGAGCATTAGTTTGGTGTCGGCAACAATGTGGAGTCCCAGGAACCGCATTACAGTCGTCTTGTAGTCTATCTTACGTCAGGTCCATAGCCTATTGCAAAGCAGGTCTCTAGAGAGCGCGATCTAGTACCTCCTCTTCAAATTTCGTGTATTTCCCCTTTTCCTTAAGGCCATATGGTTAGTAGCTTCTTAAGTTCTCTTCCTCGTCTTCCCGTGCCCTCTCTCGTTCTTCGTATCTTTTAGAAGGCAATTCCTACGCAAGGTATGACCAACCCAGTTAGTATTCCTTCGTTGTATTGTATGTAGGACATCCGGTTCCTCCTTGATTCTGCGTGTTGGTTAAAAAAGAACTTCCCCTTGGTGTCAATAGTAAGTGTTGATTTAGGCGTGTGTTTAAAAGTTAAAAGAACTTGCCATAATGCGAGTATTCTGCTCTTCAAGGCGGTGTGGTTGAGGACACCATTCTTCTGAGATATTAAGAACACCTCGTTGGCCTCTAGACCCTTGAGGATGAAGGCACCACGGCCCTTTGAAACGTCCGGAACCTGTAACCCAGTAACGCGGTGTCATCCCCGAGGAATTGAATCCTTAACATTCCACTATTGTATAATGTTCTGCGGGATGCTCGATGTAGAATTGAGAGGGCTTTTCCATCAGTTTTCAGAACTAAGTAATGATCCCAAACATCCTTTTCACACGAAGAAACGATTGGCTGCTCCTGACTGGCTCGATACATGTAATGAAGTCTTTCCCTTCGCACGCCATAAGCCAGCAGTATGGCCAGAGTTGCAGCATTCACAAATCCGCAAGATGTGTTGACACATAAGAAGGGTCAAATTAAGAACACGGAATTTCAGAAGAACTGAAATTTAATGCCGACCAAGGAAATATTAAAAAGTCACAGACTCCCAAGAAGTTGTTAGCATAACGAGAAGTGAATGAAGCCAGTAGAATGACATGCCTTGCGGGAGACACTCATACCTGTTGTGTGGGTTATAAGTGCTGCTGAAATGTTCGTCCGTCCAGTGGTTGGTCTTGTCCGAGGGTTAAGTGACCCCGCAGCTACTTTTTGGTACTTCCCTAACACGTCTGTCTATTCCATTCTCTCTGATTGGATGGATTCAAATTTGTTCTTGCAAATTTGTTGACCACTGCATTAAGTACGTGCTCCGTAAGGAGTCGCCTGTCCTTTCAACGGACAGCAGTATCAGTATCAGATCACTTAAGAGCTTTCAGCATGTGCCTTGATAGTGGCATTTGTATGGCAACTCTGCTACCATATGCCAGCAGCAGACTGCTGCTAATGGATTGTGTGTGTTTGTGCGTGCGTGCGCGCTCGTGCCCCTGTGTGTTCTTGGCGTACTTGATGGAGGAATACGTGACGGGTCATCCAAAAGAATATATCGCAGACTGTGTACGTACATGAGGGTTTTTGCACCATACAGTGTAATGGAAGACTTCAACGGTCTGGTATTTTACCATACAGTCTACATGCGGAGACTTTGGGACCTAGTGCGGGATGTCCAGCTCCAGCTGGTGCTGCACTGAATTGTCGGTCATGGAGGCCTAGTCGTACTAAACACGCCCCCCCCCCCCCCCCCCCCCCCCCCCCCCCCCGCTCCCCCCCCACCCCCCCTCCGAACTCGGTGCCTTCCGTTTTTCTAGGTGAAAAAAAAACGAGGTGGGGAAGTGGCGTAGAAATCGTGGTTCATCGGGGCGC
>Ga0136643_10011903_pt1 | contig 12928 bp, 4 predicted proteins | sample TergutLab28metaG_FD_96883 | JGI IMG/M metagenome (GOLD analysis project Ga0136643, IMG submission 96883) | Labiotermes labralis P1 segment gut microbial communities from Petit-Saut dam, French Guiana - Lab288 P1 (version 3) (version 3) | ecosystem: Host-associated > Arthropoda: Insects >...
GGTAAAGGTAAAGCAATCCCTGTAGAGACCTGGGCGGGCCCTGAGGATTCCAGGATGATCAGACGCCAGATTTCCAGACAATCGGCACATGAAGGTGGGCAGTACTATGCATTGGCTGCCTTTACCATGCAAGCAATACTTCTGGTACTAATTTCTGTTGCAGGCTGTGTCAATTCAAGGACCACAGAGCGGACGGAAGGAATATCGATGAGAAATTCAAGTAACACTATCGCAAATCGAACCCGTGACCTTCTAGCTTGTTGCGAAATGCTTCAACCAAATGCCGCACCGAGGTTTTACCAAGGGAACAGTTGAATGGCACCTCGTCATGTCAAAAACACTTGAACGCATTAGGGTTATTTGCATATTTTGTGTTCCAATGAAGTTAATCCCTTCAGATTCGCAGTGTACAACCAAAAAGAGCCGACGTTTCTCAATTTATTTATTTCTGCATTTTTGAGCTCCTGATGCTGGACGAAAAAACCGTCTGAAACATGTAGAGCATCTTACATAAATAAATAAATTGAGAAACGTCGCATCTTGTTGGTTGTACTCTGCGAATACGTTAGCGATGCACGGACAAATGAATGTTAAATCCCTTCAGATTTCTTGAACTTACACTGAAATGTAGCACCAGTTGCAAAAGCGTATATCGGAATTCTGCCTTGAAATGAACCGCATCCACTTCTTCTTCAGTTCCTTCAAATTTACCGTACCCACACACACATCTTATTGTCTCCTTGGATACTAAATAACCCCACCACATATTAGCATTCTAATTAATTATTAAAAACTCGAGCTATTACGTTTTCGGATACTCTGTACAACACCATCCTTTGTCAGTAGTTACATGCAATAAAGAGCCACGAACAGGAGACAAATTGTCCTATTTGCATTGTCCCGTCCTTTCTGCCTAGGGAAAGGCAAGCTTAGAGAAGTAACGATGTTTCACTGCGGGGTCTGGAAATAATATATTACAGATATACACTATAGCTCCGGAGTATATGTGTGGTTTGCGAGGTGCTCTGGTGTGTATCCCTTGTGTATTTGTGGCAATGGAAGTCTATATGTTATCTAACGAACCCCTCCCCCACTACCTTCCTTAGAATATCTAGATGGTGGAGCACAATGGGCTCAACAAAAGAGGCAGTTCGAGTACATATTGGTCGTGCCGCTAGCACTTCGCCCAACTTCCACTTATTTCCAGTCCACAACGTACATCGTTGTCGGCCATGAATTGCAGAGCTCTGCAAACCAACGTGACGTATACAAGTACAAACGTAACACTGGATACTACTTACGAGCACACAAAACTAACGCCATACTGAGGAGTCATTTTAAACAGCCAACAGCAGCTGAAATATTCGGGAAATTTATATATTTTTTTCTGGAAACTCGGAATTAATTACGGTGTTCACAAGAGCCAGCTAAGTCCGAAGCCTAAAATACAAGTTCATAATGTGCCAGGATTTTACTTAAGAAGGTGCTGTTAGCTCTTGTCCGTCAACCAACCTCCCCGAGAGGACGGATCTCCGATACACACGGCCCCTTGTTCTATATATTGGCAGCTGCCTTCCCTCCTGGAAGCTGTTTTTTCGAAGGCGACCTGAAAAAGCTCCGTGCTGTGGTGACACTGGGCCCAAGGAATACAGACCACACAAATCCCAATTCTTGGAGATTTTTGACACAGCGTTCTTGTTTCTGATTTAAGAATGTGTCCTAGACAAAATACAAACAACAATACAAGTTATAAATTGTAATGAGACATAATTTTCTATATTAGTAAGGCCTGTCAACAGCACAGATGTGGCACTGTTCTAATGCGTTGCCCAATTATTTTCTAAGCTGTTACTGAAACACGATGCATTCACGAATTTGACTCCAATACGTATTCAGTCAAGTGGATCGGGTAGCTCAGTTGGTATAGCGACTGACTACGGGCTGGGCGGTCCGGGGATCGAATTACGGTGGGGGCGAGATTTTCCGCACTTGTCCAGAAAGGCCCTGGGGCCCACCCCGCCTCGTGCACAATGGGTACCGGGTCTTTTCCGGGGGTAAAAAGCGGCCGGGACGTGACGCTGACTCCTCACCTCCTTCTAGTACCGTGGTCAAGAAACAGTATAGCTATAACTCTACTCCTCCCTACGGGCCGTACGGCCTGTACAAGGGTACACTTTACTTACATGTTCAATAAAAGAGTAAACAATTATTACGTAGCAACTATTGTTTTGGATAAATCAAGCCTGAAGACGCGAACCGATCCTGCCCTTGAAACGCCGTGTGTTACATTTCGGTAAACACGGTGGATGAAGTCCGTAAAGTCAACGAGATCGGAGTTTCTGATAGACTTTGCGGATCTCAACCGTATTTCCTAGAAGCCTGGCGTGGGATTGGGAAATTTTATAAAAGCTAACATCTGTTTTCGCTTAAGAAGGCAGCAGGCTGGACCAGTAAATTCCAGTGTTCAATTAAAGGAACAAACAGATAGATTTGAAGAAACACTAACCTCTCTAAAGTTAAAATAAATCCCGCTAGGATAAACTGGTGGTGAAACAAACGGCGGACGGGAGGCGGAAAGACGGGATTCATTTCCACATTAAGTGCCAATTTTATGCCCGCTACTTCGTGCATGACACTCAGACAAACAAATCGTCACTTTTTATACGGAAGCTCCACACTAGGACGGTAATTAGCCTCTTTATATGTCAGCTGTCTACCAGACACACCTCTACATGTCTGGGCGCTAACCAGACCACTTGGTGCTGCGCCAATATAATTTTCAAATTTTTATCGTTGATTGGCATTTGGTAGCATTGATAGATGTACAGTACGAATGGCCTGTCTGACCGGCAGCTTCGGCTCTGACAAATACGCCTTCAAAACGAGTGCCACTGAGACCTCACAAATTTTATTTCAATCTGTAAAACAAAAATCATAGTTTTAATATAAGTCCCAAATAAAACATAATATGAAATATACCGCAATCAAAATACATACAACAAGACAAGAAATAATTCAAATAATATCCGTAGCCTCAACTGAGATGTAAGATACATATTCAAGTAGGATTACTGTGTTATTTTGCAGGCAAGGGCATAGAGTTGAGCATTTTGTTCAGGCACTGCGTTACAATGGGGACCGCTGCAGCACAGTGGATAAGGTACTGTGCTTCAAATCGGAAGGTCGCCGGTTCGATTCCAGATGGTGTCATTGGAATTTTTTATTGACATAATCCTTCCGATCGCACTATGGCCCTGGGGTCGACTCACTCTCTAACAGAAATGAGTACCAGGAGCATTTCCTGGGAGTAAAGGCGGCCGGTACGTAAGGCTGACAACCTTACCACCATCCTGTGCCGTTTTCATGTAATGTGGGAACCTGAACTTCCTGGAACCCTCTGGGCCACTCCACGTCTGTAACGGGACTGTTTTACCTTTTACTGCGTTACAATCCAGGAGGTCGTAGACTCGATTTCCGATGGTGTCATTGGAATTTTTGTAATCACTTAATCATTCCAGCGGCATTAGGACCCTGGGGTCGACTCAGTCTCTATCAGAAATGAGAACCAGGAATATTTCCTAGGAGGTAAAGGCGGCCGGTGCGTATGGCTGAAAACCTTACCACCCTCACGTGCCGACTGTCTTCAGTCTGCAACTCTCAAACTTCTGGAAACCTCAGGGCCTGTCCAGACCTGCAGAGGGATTGCTTTACCTTTTATCTGGTCTACATGATGACATCGGGGACCAGAGGAACTTTATGGATATGAACTGGAGAGCTCGCCAGTGTCATGACCATCACAACACGCGTCACGAAAATTAGCTAGCTCGTTCCACACTTATGCCTAAAATTTATAAAGAGACGCACGCACGCACACACGGACGAGGACGTGCCGACAGGTTTACTTTTATGAGAAATAACTAAAAACTCGGTTTCCTAACTCAGCAGAAACAATCATGTCACAGAATGTTTTTTTCTTACGAATGCAGATATCCACGTGCGAGTCACGTGCTACGGCTTGGCCACAAGTGACCTAGCATGATTTTTTGCGAAATAAAATCAATAGAAGATAGCCATGAACTATACAGGGGACTGGTGTATTACTGGAAGTTCTGGGATAAAATTATGCATCTAAGCTTACAATTGAATTCTTGAACAGACTCCGAATTTATATCATTATTTCTCCTTCGGATTGGAATGAAATTTAAAAAAAAGGGGTTATGGTGCGGAGATTTCTAGCGACTTCACATGAGGGCTTCTGCATGTGTCCAGAAATGTCCATAATCAGTTTTCAATACTCTAAGCACCTCCAAAACATTGTGGCAAAAAGCGCTCTGACGTGAAGGCAACAAAAGAAATGGCGTCGCTGCAGGGGATCATGTCCCCAGTAAAACAGTGCTCCAGGGGGCTGAGTAGATTGCGACGAGTGTAATAGCGTCAGACGCTATAACCATATACTATTATAGTGGCACACCTCCACCCATTCTTCTGTTGCGTCATCTTGGAATGACGAGAAATATTCATAAAAAGTGTATAGCATCACAAAAATAGCCCTCTTAAAAGAGTAGAAGGTCTTGTTCCAGTAAATCGGCGTTTTTATGGCTTCGTGCCTACGTGATAACATGAGACCACATAATACGTTTTCTACTCGAGATTATTTCTTGGTCAACCAGAAGACTAAAAGACGTTTCTTGCAAGAACTGCTCAGACATCGCATACTGCACTAACGAATTAAGCGTCAATAACTGTTTTTAATTTCTTATTTTCGCAAGTGTAGGATCGATAGCGCTGAATTTCCTCACTATAATTCCCCAAACAAAAATCTCAACGACGCACGCGAAGGAACATTGCATGCCTTCTGTTAACTTTGTACCCATCTCTAAGCATGCAAATGTACGCCGATAACGAGGTAAAAAAAAAAGTCTTTAATTTATCTTAACATACAAGAATGGCTAGGCGAAGTTCTTGCAGTTTTATATAGTACTTCTTTCATCCTGACGCTGATTTATGTCTAATCGTAATCTACTTTCCCATCAAAGCGACAGATGTCAACTGAATATTGGACACGTACGGAAGGAGTCAGTGATGGAAGTCGATAGAGATGCTAGCAGCCATCAACAATGTTGCGAAAACTATCCACTGTTCACTGACAAATTGTTTCTCTTTGCATTTTGTTAACGAGGCTATGCTCAGGATGTAAAATATCTACGTATGGTGAATATTTCATGCACGGTTACAGCACCAATATTTCGGTTCTTTTCTGACAGATTCTAGGTGTGAGAAACAAGTGTACACAGTGACCTTTGAAACTCAAGCACAGATAAAAATCACAAAGCTGCATAATTATACATCTCGTAGGCCTATATATTGTGATGGAAACGTGTAATCAAAAAGAACACTAAAGTCCTTTCCAGAAAGTTTTTTTTTACATTATCAGATATTTACTCTCCTACACCGCGTTCTGTAAACACGCACATGAAAAACCGGCTTGAACTTAAATACGGCTATTAGTAATTATTACGATTATACAGCCTAACGGCAGTGCCTGAGTGAACTGCATATTGTTGCAACATCTGCAGCGAAACACTTCACCAAACTATCGTGCTTAATGTAACAGACGAAACAAATAAAACCAACGTCTGCACGAGACAAGCAGCACCTACAAGAGATGTAATTACTGCATCATAAACATCGATACGCTCAGAACAGGCGGTGTTGGGTCTGCGAGCTTCACACAGAACAAACAAAATTACTCTTTCCTCTACTTGACTAATCTCAAGGTACAACAATGCAGAACTGCCTCACTACAAACGATAATTAGGTTAACGCACAACAACTATAGGCCTAACCCTAAATGTGCATATGTTTCTATGCACGTCAAACTAAAGGACGTCTCTTAGACGCTCTGAAACAGAAGCTAGCTAATTTTCTATACAGTAAAAATATCGGCACCGTTTGTAGGCTATATTCTCCGAAACGTCGATTAAAATTATCAATTAACCTTCTGTCGTATGCAGAAAGTGCACTCTGCACTAACAACTGCGTGAAAACCTCCAATTACACAACAACGCCGCAGTATCTGAGCGTGTGTCAGAAGATAAAAGAATATAACGTTTTCGTTGGAAAATCTGAAGGAAAGAGACAGCTCTGAAGACATCGACTTAGGGTGGCAGATAATATTAAAATGGGAGGATGTGGACTGGATTCATGTGGCTCAGGACAGGGACAATTGGTGGACTTTTATGACTGCTACAATGAACCGTGGGTTCCAAAAATTCCGCGAATTTCTTTACTGACTCCAGAACTATTTCAATAGCTTCTGAAGGAGAACTCTGCTCCGAGGAGTACAAGATTTCGTTTCTTGATTTGTTTAATGGCACCGTGCTATCTGCAACCCTTCAACGACCAATGGTAGGACGACTAAGAAAGTGAGATAAGAAGGACGTGGAAGAAAATGTATCTTGCCTGTGTTAGACGGTAAGTGGTCAGTATTTGACAGAAGCGACGGCGAAGGACTGAGAAAATGAAAGCTCGGATAGGTCTGTGGAGTGAGATTCGAAACTGAATAAGTTGCAGAAGAGCTAACCATTGTGGCGTCTGTTTTAGAGCGATTTCATGGCACAAAATACATGAACTGATACGTTTTCAGCCACTGGAAGGCACAGAAGCGACTCAATTTTCACACTTTAGGAAAGGACAACATTAACACTTTGTCATTCTGCCCTGAAGACCGCATGAGTGCAGTTATCACACAGCTAGCTCTCTGATATTTAGCCAGAGAAGGATCAAAACCCGGAGATAATATTTCATATGAAATGTTATTCAGCTGTAACTTCACCAGAAAACTAATAGCCAGACAGACAACAAATGTTCCAATTTAATTTTGAAATGTTCCGCTTCATTACTGAGGTACAGTCATGTTCATGCAAACACTAATTCTTCCAGCTAATATCTTGGTAATCCCAAGAACACCGAAAACAATGGAAACCGCAGCATAGGGACGAAAGTCTAGGTGACATCTCCATGAACGTGATGGGATTTAATTTTAAGAAGAGAACAGAAAATAAAACACAGTACCGAAACAAGGGAATGAAATGATAGCAGTGATAGGCTTAACAGATATGTTTATGAAGCAACTGGTTGTACTTTTGACATACAACTGCAGAAGTGGCATAACGGTTACAAAGAACAGGAAGAGATAATTATCCACGCTATAGCCTTCCATGTGACCATTTGTTTACTTCCTATCTTTTAACGATGATATTCAGGATATAGGGCTATACAGGTACGCACCGCATAACGACGTTTCGGTCAACGACGGACCGCATATAAGACGGTGGTCCCAGAAGATTATAATATTATAATATTACATCATTACAATATAATATTTTAATACTTACCATTGTGTTACAATTGCCAGCAGTATTCAGTACAGTAACATACTGCACAGGTTTGTAGCCTATAAGCAATAGACTATACCATATAGCCTAGGTGTGTAGTAGGCTACAATGTCTAGGTTTGTGTCAGTACACTCCATGACGTTCGCACAACGACGAAATCGCCTAAGGACGCAATTCTCAGAACGCATCCCCGTCGTTAAGCGGCGCATATATGTATATCATTGAATGTTAGGATTAGTGAATAATTAATGGGAAAAAATATTGATGGCAATGGTCGTGGTCTAATTTGAGGTAGGTCTTTCTATGGAGGAAGTAAAAAAACGACTGAAGAGTTGGGAAAGTTCTCCGAACGGATGTGCTTAGCCTGGACCACTCAACGTAAAGGGACGCTTATCCTTAAGCGTCGACGTTCGGTCTTGCTCTGTGGCTAACAACTAGCTCGCCACATTCAAAGAAATGGGCAAAATTTACACTCTAAGAAAAACCAATCTTAATCTAAATGGATTCTTATAATAAAACCAACCAGATGCACTAATCTATCCAATTTATTTTTGGAATAAAACTCTACATGTTTCGGACAGTTCCTCTGTCCATCATCAGGAGTTTTTCATTGTACAGACAGCAATGGTATATGTCATACAGGTTTGCTGACAGCTTGCGAGCAGGATCAGGATGGAACATCCTGATCCTGAGGCGTATGACTTACTGAGAAGAATGTCTTAGCATACATTTTTACGCTACCCCGTTTGATAACGTGTTACTGAAACAGTCTCAGAAATGTGACTACTGATCATCGTCTATATTTTAGCTTATAGTTTGCTCACCTTTTGGTAAGCCTCGCATTATCCTGGCAACGTTCAGTTTACATTTCAGAATGATGTCACGGGAACGAGGGAAACATGAGTTATGTTGTTATGCAAATGTAATTAGCACCAAGGTAATTTTTGTTATCGTCACAGATGTGATTAATTTAGCTTATTTGGAATGTCAAGTTCTCGACGCAGATGAAGCTTCATGTTAAAATGAACCTTACGGACGTTCGTTACCATACCAGATCAGTAACGTGGCCAGCTATGGAATTAACGCCCAGACAAACACGTCACCACATAACGATAACGGCTCTGAGGTCCACCGCCTTCGTTACTGTGCAGCCGCAGCCAGAAATGATCACTCACATCTGTCGGGTGCTGAAGCACGCATCCAGCAGCACCGTACGCCTTACTTAACACAACTACACGAAAAAATTTGGGTTAAAATTCGCTGCAATCTCGAAATAGCAAAAAAATATCATGCTACATTTCTGGGGTGCACAATTTCCCAAAAGTCTAGCAACCACCTAAAAATTCTAGGCGCAAGAAGGGAGACGTGACGCAAGTACCATGCTGAGGAACCACAAATATTAGGCACCTACGTACCAAATGTGGTCGCTCGGGCTACCTGGTGATCGTGATTTCTGCGCCACTAACAAATTCTATTGCAGATGATAACCCCGTTATTTTGCACAGCGGTAACACATAGATGGCCAAGAATTCACAGAGTATAACCAACAAGATGCAACGTTTCACAATTTATTTATTTATTTATTTCCGTAAGACGCTCTACATGTTTCAGGCTGTTTTTACGTCCATCATCAGGAGCTCAAAACTGCGCATTCGGCGTCAGGTATTTGTCACATCAATACTGTTACCTGCTGCTAGCCTGGACGGCTAGCAGCAGGTAACAGTATTGATGTGACAAATACCTGACGCTGTTATGTGCAGTTTTGAGCTCTTGATGATGGACGGAAAAACAGCCTGAAACATGTACAGCGTCTTACAAAAAAAAAATATATTGTGAAATGCTGTATCTTGTTGGTTGTACTCTGTGAATATATTAGCGATGCACGGGCCTATGAATGTTAAATTTATTGATGGCCAAAATGTTCGTCACTGGGTTCATAAACTTCGTTCCTGGACCCTATTCTCTTCTCACTTTCACACCAGATTAACATCACACTCAGTAGGTAACAGCCAGGTTTATTAGTAGCAATAAACGCCTGAATAACCACATACTTTTCAGCGATTTATACTATTACGAAGTGTGTCGGTAAAAAAACGATAATTGGTCTCATTGGGGGTTTAGGTCTCTAAATATAATAGGGTTTGAAACTTGACGGAGGACCGGGTCCTTTGACCGCTAAGTGATGCACCGCCCTTCGGTTTCTCCAAAAGCTGAACGAAGGAAACTTTCATATACAATGTGACGCCCTCATACTGTTTCCTTTGCGATCGTCCTATAATGTCTCTTTTGGAGCATACCACTTGCTAAGCAGTGGACCGCGTAGCGTAGTCGGTATAGCGACTGGCTACGGGCTGGACGGTCCGAGGATCTAATCCCGGTGAAGGCGAGATTTTCCGCACCTGTCCAGACCGGCCCTTGGGCCCACACAGCCTCCTGTACAATTGGTACGGGGTTTTTCCCGGGAGTAAAGAGCGGCCGGGACATGACGCTGACCCCTTACACCTTTCTACAGCCGTGGTCAAAAAAGAGCAGAGCTATATCTCTACTTCCTCTATGGGCCGTACGGCCTGTACATAGCCTCAGTGCCTGTACAAGGATGCACTTTACCTTTACCTTTACTTGCTATGCATCGTTAAACAACCAATTAATCAATTATTCCGAAGTAAGATGTTACCGAGTTTGTGGAAATATCTTCAGAAAGCGGCAAGTAATTTTTCGAATAAAATTATTTTAAAATGAAGCAATTAAACGTATTACACAGAATAGAAGTTTAACGAACAGACAACATCACAAACAAAGTTTTCGTTCTCCCTCAGCACTTATCGAATGTGACTTGAAGAATCGCTGTGCTGCCGTGCGCTTCAGTTACGGACCGATGGTATTTAGTAGCGGGAGCGACAGACGCTGGTTTAATTACAACTTGATGACGCAATGTTATTAATTTCAACTCCTCCACCCCTTATTGTTATGGTGTGTCCTATGAATACGGCAGTCACGTGATGATGAGATTATTTCTCGAAGAATAAGCACTATATTTTACTGGCATGCAGACAAAGCCAGACAGAGTGAATAATGCTGTCAGACACCCTGACTGCGTGAAAGCCACACCATCTGACAATAATTTTATTAGTAATTCCATCCAGAAAAGAGCCTCATCGTTCGTACACGTCAACCGTATTGTTTGGGTCACTAAATCAAGAAGTTGTATTCGGAGAGGCGTGTGGGAAAACAAGAATCACATACAGAATTTTATTGGAATTTCGCCTACGATGATAGCCTTTACAAGACGTAGAAGTGGGAGGGTACAAGGAACGTAGAGTTGTCCATGTGCACTCCATGAAAGTATAAGGGGGGGTGGGGGAAGTGCAGTTACATCTCGGCACTAGGTAGAGTTGTCGGCTTCATGACCTGACCGTGTGTGTCATCAGAAAAGGTGGCAGAGAAACAGACTGAGGGGAAGTATAATTAGACCAGACAGGCTTAGAACAGGGTCCAGCTGCTGGTTATTGTGGTCACGGTGATAGAAATTTGGATTACATTTGTTAATGAATGACGTCCCGGACGCAAAAGATAATTCAAAGCAATCCACCCCCCCCCCCAAAAAAAAACCGTTTATGACAGCTGATAATTTAATTATTTTTATTTGGTGTTAAGATTATGAGGGATTCTTCTTCTTCTTCTTCTTCTTCTTCTTCTTCTTCTTCCATTGACACTACAGCCTACTGTGGGCTTTGGCCTGTCGAACAATATCCTTCCATTTTTTCCTATCTGCCACCAACTCTGTCCGTCTTCTCACTACCAGCATTTGAAGATCGATTCTGAGGGATTAGCTCTTTATTTAATTTCTATAATTTTTTGCTTTATTTAGTTTTGTGGATTCTATGGTGATTTACAATTTGATTATGTCAAAATATTCCCTTCTGTTAAGCAGCAAGAACTTTCATCGCTGGGGTCACAAATTTCGTCACTGAACACCGTCCTGTTCACACGATCAAAATTTATTCTCAAAATTAAACGAGACAATCCAGTTTTTACTATAAAAACATAACTATGGAACCCCTATATTTTCGCTGAATTATTACGAAATCAACTCGTTGGACAAAAGGCAACACTGGTCACACCGGAAAGTAACTCTGCAATTATAATAACCTGTAAAACACAAAAGCCATAAGTTTGATAAAAGAACGAAGTACGATTGGTACTTGATTTGCAGAAACTTTACTACGTAACGAAATACCGACAAGCACTGGTTCCCGGATATAAATTCCTTAAATATCTGGCCGCAAATAAGAACTGTCACGGATAAGAACCAAAATATCATTACAACTGCTTCTCGAATTTCTGAAGCCAGTGACCTCACATATGTGAAATTTATGTTTTGCTGACCGTACATCCTGGTACGACTCTGGGTAAATTACCAACTTGATGCACAATTACGTTATATAATACATTTATCATTATATTCCTCTACATGTTTCGAGCAACTCTGTGCTCATCATCAGGAGGTCAGATTGTATTAATACAGCATCTGGTTTGGTATTCTCTATAAGTGACCGTCCGGTGTGCAGGTTCTGCACACCGGACGGTCACTTACAGAGAACACTATATCATATGCTGTATTAATACAATTCGACCTCCTGGCGATAAGCACATAGTTGCTCGAAACATGTAGAGGATTATAATGATAAATGTATTATATAACGTAATTTTGCATCAAGCTGGTCATTTACCCAGAGTCATATATGTGAGTTTCCTTGGTATCTGGATATGGGAGAGACTGTTACCCAGACTACAGTAATAAGATAATTAAAGTACATTAGATAAGAAGTAGTCCTTTTTAAAAATACTTAGCCCTGTGTAAAGAAACGAGCTTATTTATAAAAATGTAAACAACAAAAAAAATTTTGCATTGCGCTTAGCACGTACCTACAGTACTTAACTGTGTGAAACAACATCTTATAACTTCATATTTTGGGATATGCATCATGCCAAACTTCACATGCGTAGTTAACACCTTTGCTTCAAATCTTACTTCGGCTGACTAATAACACACAGCCGATTCCTCGTGGCAACGCAGTCTAAGGAGTGGGTCTGAGGTTTCGAATCCCGCCGGGGGGGTAGATGTATCTCTTTTGTGTGCGTTGTGTTTATTGTCAGGTAGAAGTCTCTGCGTCGGGGTACGCGGTGGCGAAGTTGATTGAGGCTCTGCGCTACAAGCCGGAAGGCCGCGGGTTCGATTCCTGATAGTGTCAATGAAATTTTTCATTTACATAATCATTCCGGCCGCACTATGTACCTGGGGTTGACTCAGCTTCTAACAGAAATGAGTACCAGGAATATTTCCTGGGGGTAAAGGCGGCCGGTGAGTGGGGCTTACAGCCTTACCATTTTTATGTTCCGACTGTCTTGAAATCCATGAGCCTCAAACTCCTGGAATCCTCAGGGGCTCTCCAGGCCTGTAATGGGATTGCTTTACCTTACCTTTTAGAGGTCTCTGCGTCGGGCTGATCACTCGTCCAGAGGGGTCCTAC
>Ga0136643_10011906_pt1 | contig 12926 bp, 7 predicted proteins | sample TergutLab28metaG_FD_96883 | JGI IMG/M metagenome (GOLD analysis project Ga0136643, IMG submission 96883) | Labiotermes labralis P1 segment gut microbial communities from Petit-Saut dam, French Guiana - Lab288 P1 (version 3) (version 3) | ecosystem: Host-associated > Arthropoda: Insects >...
TGTATCCATAAGGTTATGTTTGTCCAGTTGTTAGAATTGTTAAAAATACGATGTCTATTTACATTACCTATCTACAAAAGTTGTGTTTATCTAGTTTTTAAGATTGTGCAGTGTCTATTTACTTTGTTGACTTTGTGTAGTATCTGTCTGTTAAGTTTCAGTAGCAGGTGTTGCGGAAAGTTATTGTTCTTAGAAATTTATTGTATTATTTCCCATTCTGTTTGTTTCTTGTCTGGATTAAGAGGTAAAGGATGCATTATAGTTATGTGGAACCTAAAGGCTGCCATTTTTTGTTCTATGGGGTGATTAGAAAGAAAGTTAATTGTTGTGTCTGTAGTGGTTGGTTTCTTTTATATGTCTACTTCAAGTTTGGTGTGTCTGTGTTTTATTGTCAGATCAAGAAAGGCTATGGAATAGTGTTCTTTGTATGTGGGGTTAAGTTTTATGTTATTGTGTATTTTGTTTATATACATGTTGATTGTGTGCAAGTTGATTTTTGTTGCACACCATCAACATATATATAAACAAAATACACAATAACATAAAACTTAGCCCCACATACAAAGAACAAAATTCCATAGCCTTTCTTGATCTGACAATAAAACGTAGACACACCTAACTTGAAGTAGACATATAAAAGAAACCAACCACTACAGACACAACAATTAACTTTCTTTCTAATCACCCCATAGAACAAAAAATGGCAGCCTTTAGATTCCACATAACTAGAATGCATTCTTTACCTCTTAATCCAGACAAGAAACAAACAGAATGCGAAATAATACAATCAATTGCTAAGAACAATAACTTTCTGCAATGCCTGCTACTGTAACTTAATGGACAGATACTACACAAAGTCAACAACAAAAAAACTAGCAAGAATGACAAAAAAATCTGGACTACATTTACCTTCCACAGCCCAAAGATCAGATAAATTACCAATTTGTTCAAAAATACAAATATAGGCATAGCGTTCAAGACTACAACAACATTGCACCATCTCATAAAACTCATAACACCAACCCGGTTACAAGAACACGAAAAAAGTGGAATATACAAAATTACGTGCAAGACCTGGCACAAAGCATATGTCGGGCAGACAAGTCAAAACTTAAAATCAAGATTCTGGGAACAAATATGGTACATTAAAAACAATGACCCTCGCTCGGCATATGCACTACATATACTTAACTGCAGACATGAATAGGGTAACATTGATGACACTATGACTCTTCTCAAGTAGATCAACACACCGACCCTTTTGCTTCCATATGAACAAATGTACATCCAGTCATTCCACCATAGTAATGAACTTATCCCCGAACAACATCTGAATGAGCATAATCCTATGTTTGACCTCCTTCATTCAAATACTACACCTGACGCCTAACCCACAATCCCATGCATTCCAACCAGTCCTCTCTCAACCTGTGCACGAGACGGCCACTTATAGGGTAAGCACGTTTTAACAACAGTCACGTTGCATTTTCTGTAGATTCAACAATTAATGTAAAGTAAATAGACACTGCACAATCTTAATAACTAGATAAACACAACTTTTGTAGATAGGTAATGTAAATAGACATCGTATTTTTAACAATTCTAACAACTGGACAAACATAACCTTATGGATACAATAACTAATCAGCAATTTATACGATTTTATGACTAGATAGACTAAGCAAACATAAATGTAAATAGACATAGTACCTTTCTAATAAGTTTAATGACTGGATAAACATAACCTCTATATGACATAACACGTTTATAGTAAGTAATACAGAGTAATCACACCCGAAAAATTCACACATAAATTTTACTACTATTTGCTCATATTTATAGAATTGTATTTTAGTAATTTTAGATCACTCACTTGCTTCAGTGTGATTACCAGAGGCTGTGTAATGCAATTTTGACCTCCTGATGATGAGCACATGTGCTCAAAACATGTAGAGGCATGAAATAAACTTATTGTAAAACAAAAATTTTGTGCATCAAGTTGGCCAATTACTGAGATAAATAATTATATTTATGTTTATAACACACTACCATCAAAATCGTTTAGAATGATGAAATATTTTGTCTACCATGAACAAAAAGTCTCTTTCAAATTGCAAAGATGTTTGTGTAAACTTGAAAATGGAGATATAAAATTACAATGTAATAATGCTATAAGAAGAAAAGTGACTGCCAGAAATTCTATAGACAATACACACTTTCGACTGTGCTATTTGAAATTCATTACTTCTGCTTTGTTACATTAGGTAGTGTAAAAACCACCCTGATCATTCAAAGAAAGGATTACATTATTTTTCTCTCTGTAAGCTTGTTGTTTCATCTTTTTTGTGCAGCCATGATACATAGTGGCACATTTAAATCTTGCTGGTGATTCTCCTATTACTCTTGTTATTTTTATTAATTAATCTATGCACTTAGAATTATTCTGACTGACAGACAGACAGTGTGCATGCACATGCACACACACCCGCACACCCCACGCTCTTTCTCTCTCTCTCTCTCTCTCTCTCTCTCTCTCTCTCACACACACACACACACACACACACACACACACACACACACACACACTACTTACAGTGTACATTTAGTTAAATAAGTATTATTTATATCATAAACCAACATGACAGAAAGTTTTGTACTTAGAGGATATACCAAGCCCAAGGGTTGAAGGAGTGTCTTACTGCAATTTTCATACTTTCCCCTCCCCTCCTTCAGTATTCACATCATCATTCTATCATTCCACTCCTAGTTCATCCGTCTGCATGCAGTACAGATACTGTTATTAGGAAAAAGCAGTACGGCTGGCATAGGCTGTCTTCTGTTTGAACACATTATGTGATGAGGTTCTGCATTCTGTCACAAAAGTAAGCAAACAGTGCTGGCAGAAACACTAGTGTGACATGATGTTGTCTCATCATTGCATGCCACCTTGAAACTATGTCCTTCAAAAAGCTGTCTTGATATGATTTGTCTAACAAGTTTACCATGATAACAAAAAGAGTTCTGTTTTTATATATTTATATATTATTCCAACTTACCCATCCCAACCCCCTCCCCCCACTAACAACACCCAAGACCTCAATACTCATAAATATAATAATTAATTCATAACATCTCTAATTATTTAATAAATATTTACAAGTACACAACATCAAATATACATTGTAATATATTTAAGGAGGAATTTTAAGATCTGTCAAGATGCCAGATGCTTGAAATGCACAATATTTTGCTACCTTACTTACTTATTTATACATTATGATATGTTTTCCATGCACAAAGTACGTGAGCAACACGTGTCTGCAAAGAACACGGTAAAGTAATAAATTAATGTTTAAGAACTAACCATTGTCTCGCATTGTAGGAGGTATATCTTGCCAGGGTCATAGACATAGGCCTATTGTATATAGATGTGTACATAATGATAAAAATAGATTGTGAGGGGTGCAAGTGGAGTGGAGCTGCTAGCTCTACTGCGGCCTTCACGCCATCTTTAGCACATTATTTAACAACCATTGAGCAAGAAAGGGGGGGGGGAGGGATAGAGAGAGAGACGGGGAGGGAGAGAGACATCACTATCATGTAGATGATGATGTGCACTGCCACCCCACTGATTCTGCCTACCAGCTGCATTCAGGGTCACAAAATCTGTTAGCTTTGTCTAGGAGGATGGCAGCTTGGATGATGGAGCCATCAGTTTGAATGAAATTCCTGTGCTGCACTGCTCTGTTTAGCGTAGGACATATTCCACTTCATGTAGCCTTAGGCAGAAATACAGCTTGTGCACTCACATGAAGCACAAGGTGCACATGGCCCCAAATCATCTTGCAGTCTTCAAGTCCTCATACTGAATTGCTTGGGTGGAAAAGACAAGGCTGCATGTAGAAGTGCCATAACAGCAGGACAGAGATGTTGTCAGAAGGGAAACCAGTGAACGTCAGCTTCTACAATCCTGTTAGCACAAATTAAATTCAGTTAATCACCCCTTTTATAAAAACTTCTCTACTTAAAAACATGGAACAGCCAGGAAAAGGGATGAAGCCCCAAGTGCAAAAACAAAAAATGTGATAATGTGCTGTATGGTCAGGGATATTTCACACATTGGGGGCAGGGATAAATGAGTACACAGCAACTGTGGAATGGTGACAAGCACGGAAAATCTAACTTTATCAATCACAAATCTCACATCAGTCATCCGAGATTGAAGCTGAAACACCATGCTGACAACTTGGCAATTAACCACTTCAGTAACAGCACAGCCAGTCAGTGGTTAATACTAAAATAAATTCAGTGCTAGTGGGAGTGGTCAACCTCGCACTCTGTTGCTTTATGTCAGGGTGAAGAGCCCTGATTATTCTACTGGACAGGAGATTGGGTGGGTCCCAGATCCAGTTTAGGTGTGGTGAAAAGTCTCTGCCATACAGGTAATGAACCCCAATTTTCCGGTCATCCAGCCTGGAAACTAGTCAATATACTGAACTACTACTACCAACTAAATGATTTAGAGGAAAATGTGTGTATGTAGTTGGCTAAACAGTGTGTAAAAGTGGGAGGCTGATAACCCATAAATTTTAAAATTTATTGGCACAGGGGAGAAGGAGTGTTACTACTTTAAGCTTTGGCCACATGTACTCCTGAACCTCTCCGGGCCAGCAGTAAAGCAGCTGAAGCCTGCAGCCAATCATGTGGTCCATGCAGTGCTGAAGTTAGGGGCGAATAGAGCTGTGCCTTAATTAACAAACAATATGTCTTCATCACCTGGTGTTTAATTAGCACAGGGACGATTTTAGTATACTACCCTTCGGAATGTGGTGATGGTAAGTGGATACCCACCTCTCACTGCAGATCCTCCTCACACTTGGGAATGTCGAAGATCTCCGCAAAGAGCGGTGGCAGTCTGAGCTTGGCCCAATTCAGGCGGAACCAGTCCAAGTGAGCAGAGTGTTTCGCCCCCAGGTTCCTCAGTTCCGGCAGCTTAACCAGTAGGTTGGCCAACATCTGTGGCTCGCTCGCGTGATTGCGAGACACCTAGCCAAATTTCAGCAACACGTATGAAGGTTTTGGGCGTCATGATTGTTATCATGGGGGGAACAAGGAATATATGCAGAATATTTGTAAGCAGTAGCATAGGTAGGAATTTTGGCGCCTGCCAGGTGAATAATCATAATGGCCAACCTTAATACAAATTATGAACTTTAAAAGTCACAATTATTTATTGGATTTCCTTTCGTTTTATCTTAGTAATTTCAAGTTTTTGAGCAAAAGATTCACATTTTTTTATTTGAAGTATTTATTTTGCTGCCAAGGGCTGCTGTATCATTGCCCCCACCTCCTTCCCAGCTACACCCCAATGGGTAGAGGGGCCTCTTTGAATACCGAGGGGACGACGTAAGGATTTAAAATACTATAGTTACCATGTGTAACACCTGCATTCCGGCCGCACAAGGTGTATATAGTTTTCATAATGATTCTTGCAACAAATAACGATTATTTCTCACTGTTCCAGGGCCGTTTTATTCAACACAGCCTCCGCAAGGACTGACCATTGATTGGACTTATTAAGAGTCACCACAGACAGAATCTGAGGATTAACCACCTGAGTTATGACATGGCCCTAGTTAACTGATTTGTCAATGGCATGGGTCATGAAAGCTTGAGAAGCTGGAACACTTGCAGGTGCTTTTTGAAATCTGCGGTATTTGGTGTGACTTGATCCTAAAAACCTAAAGGTGTTCAGAAAAACTGCTAATTCTTATTCACACTACATAAAAAAGCGAGCTTTTAAACATGGAATTTGCAGGCCATTGAATGACTGCATTTTTATATGCCCAATAGCCACCTTACGTATTGCATGTCTTGCTAGTCTCATCATATACACTACATGGCCTGCAAGACTTGTAATGTACAATATATGTCTCACTAGATTAATCATATACACTATATGCGCACATCATGCTAGCCTCATCACTTATACTACATACATGCTTTGCTAGTCTCATCATATACACTGCATGTCTTGCTAGACTCATAATGTGCGCTATATGTCTCACTAGATTATTTATATACACTACATATCAGTGGTTCCCAAAGTGTGTTCTGTGGACCCCAGGGGAACAAAGAACAGTTCCTAGGGTATATGTGGATACAGTTTTGTAATGGCTACTTTGAATTTTACTAACTTTTTAAATTACAGGAACGTTTATTAAAAAAAGTCTCAGAACTTCTTTAATTGGCCGTGTGTTTATTTCATATGACCATTAGAATATCTAACTGAGGCACTACCTGTACCCATGAAGCAAGTGACAAACATTTTAATTAAGATCAAATCATGCAGTGTGTTGTTAAGTATGCTAGTGATACATACTTGTAACGATCTAAGGTCAATTCCGAGATAAAACATTTTCTTTTTTTTAATTCTGGATACCTGTCATCTGTAATTCTATATTTATGTGAGCAAGGATCGTGGTTATTTTTTGAAGTGAAAAGAGGTCCGTGAGCTGAAAAGTTTGGGAAAAACTGCTATTACATCATGCTAGCATCATCAAATACAATGAAGGTTCTACAGCATGTGTCTCCAACCTTTTTGGCAAGAGCTGCACCCATTGCTGTGGGCTAGTGTGCAAGCCCCATCTATTTCGCTGACACATATAAATCTGTGTAACTAAGAGCAATAACACTCACCTGCACTTTAAGTGCATCAATAAGTCGATCCTGATGATGCTCAATAGTCTTGAGGTCCGTGACCCCCGGACGGTCCGCAGTGAGGAGGACAATGGCGGAGAAAAGGCCCAACTCTGTGTCGTTGAGCCCGAGTGTGTTTAACGAAGAAGCAAATTGAAATAATGATGACACAAACTCCGGCTGAAAGTATGAGAGAAAACGCGCTCAAAACAAACGCGAACATATAAAGTTATGTATAAAATTTTTAAAAGAAATCAAAATGCACTTGGATTTATGAATGTAATTTTATTACATAGTATTCACCGAAATCGTTTCGGCCACTCATGCGGCCATCTTCAGGGTGGTGAGAAAAAGAATACACATACAATTATAAACTGTCGAAATCACTCCATACCTACAAATCATATGGTTTTTGGTTAAAATATTTATTTTTATTACCCAACAAACACAACTACATAGATCTTGTATATTTGGTTTCTTTAACACAACTACATGTTTCGGCTGTCCGATTCAAGGAATTATGGATGATGTCAAAATATGTTTGTGTGCTATTACTTGTTTAGTGGGGATGGTGCAACAATTAACAAGTCACGCTGAATACCGTGTACTCTGTGTGCCCACAGAAACGTCACAAGCAAACGTACATATACGGTCCTTTGCCTCGACAAACCAGTAAAAATGACAGCTGAAGAGCAAAAAAATCTTAGAATTATTTGTTATTACTCTCTTCTACTCTCATTTTAATTTTTCCCACAAATGTTAGGAGATTAAACCTAACCCTTTAAACACCAAGTTAAATCCCATCTGCCATTTGCTGGCATTATTAGGAGCTTACCATATTTTCCACGTTAGCAGGATAAGGGTTAAATAGTAAGCAATATCTGAAGTGTAAGTTTACATATTATGTAACATTAGTACAGGACAATAATTTATGCCTGTATGTCCTGTAACTTGGCTGGTGGGGGGGGGGCTACATGGTGGGTAAGTGTGTTTGGACTTGCACAAAAATGTCTGGCAAGTGGAACGCTTGTGTGACATTTGGTCACAGAAAGGATATTTAACATTTTAAACGCCGAGTTAAATCCCATCTGCCATCTGCTGGCATTATTAGGAGCTCACCTTATTCTCCACATTAGCAGGATTAGGGTTAATGGCCTCTGAGCAGAAATGTAAGCATATGTTTCAGTAACTACAGTGGCTATACGAGATTGAAGGTTTATTATGTTTGACCAGAATCCTGGGAAGTGTATAAAGACTTTGGAAATTCACTACAAGTATTACATCAAGTAGGGAGCCTACGTGGAAACACTGAACTGCAGGCAGAGACACGGGAAAGGTACATTTCATGGCAAAGTGAGTGTGACATTAGAATGGGTAGAGGGCATTACTTACGTCGTACATATGCTCCATCTGCTGACGGGTGATGTATGTTCCATCAGAAAAGGTGAGCGTGGAATCAGATGTAAGTCTCGCCACGTGACCCAGCCAGATTTCGAAGAAACCAACCTTGATTAGGATCAATTGGTCGTCCTGACTCAGGTCAGAGAAACCTGAAAGAAGGAAGATCTTGTTTTGACCTTTAGCTGAGATCACTTCCCTCTGTCACTGTGTACTTATTTTTGTGGTGTGTCTAATGAACGGAAGGGGAAGGCCATTTTCTGATTTTACCTAATCAGCAAGTGTGGTGCCGATTTAGTATGGTTAATGTGTCTCACTGAGTGATGTTAAAACAATATTCTATAGGAAAACAGCCTGTGGACTGCTATGTAGAAAGAGGGGAATTTATGACTGGACGAATGTCGGTCAAATTTCACTACACAATAGACACCACAGGTTTCCAAATCAATTTTTTTCTGATAATCACAGATTGATGAAAGAAAAGGAACCTGAACCAAGCACTGACATTAAAGAATAATAACTCATTCTCCCTTGTCAGGCAAATTGGATCCACCTGAAAGTTGTATGGACAAAGGCAGGACTATGTAGAATATGCTATTGTTTATAGCTTTTGTACTCAATGTGCTACACCACAGACTTTTAAGCCTTTTGTATTAATTGAATTACATCACAGACTTGTAAATCAACTGAAGAAGATTCTCTGCTTAGAACAGACCATAATACACTTCGCCCGGGAAAAGAAACGTAGGTCAGCTATGGAAAAATAACAAGACCAATTCCTGAGCACACAAGCCTGGAATGGCTTCTGGACCCTGTTGCTGATGATTACAGTGGTTCACTGCTATAATGGTAACAGCTTCACAACTCTTCATGGGCTTCATCGTTGCCACTCGCACTCGCACGTGTTACAACATATTTAAATCTTGTGTTTTCAACTTTATTTATGAGGTTGTTACTTGTGAGTAAGCACAAGCAGCATACAAACTTTTGTACTGCACTGTATTCGTTTCCTATGCCCAATGCCAACAAGATGGAAACTGTTACCCTAAGTGCGCAAACCCCTGCAAAGAAATGGAACGTGGGTGTTCACTAGGGAAAATCTTAAATTTTTAACGAATTATAGACACTCCTAATGGAGCAAAATGTCATCACATCTGAGCATGTCATTGACAATGAGTGCATATTTATTTGGGGATATTTCACTGAAGCAAAAGCCCATAACAGACTATGGTCAACTCTAAGACGCCAATGCTCATTAGTACTTACAGTTTATAAACAGGGTGCAAACATCTGTATTTGTGAAAGCTAAAATTCTCAGAATTTCAGCCAAGCATTATCTGTGATGCATTGATAATGGATATCCTGAGGTAACAAAAAAATGAGCCCTGGATATAAATGAAGAAATTCACAGTCACACTCTGGCATACGTGGAGTTGCATTATATTTGCCTTTACTCAGCATGACATATAGCAGTACTTGTAGTGCTGTCACACTATTCCCCAACCACTGATCACTTTTGTAGTTGTAGACTGTGGTAGTTTATTCACACACACAGACAACTTCCCAGAATATTCCCCTCCCTTACCTTTCTAATACTTGAAGACTATATTACTACATAACTCCCTTAAAATCATCCCTTCATTGTAAAATGAGATATTAAACTCAAACACTTTATTGTTGTTTCTTATTATTTTTGTTACCTGTTTTACCTGACAATTGCCTATTCTGGCCGAAACATGTCGTAACCAATATACAATAAACATTGGTAGTTGTGACTGACGGTCTTATTCTCTTTAATTGTTTATTATCACAACAGTATGATTAAAGTTAAGACTACACACTCAAGCAGAAAAGCTGTGAGTGAAGTTCTGTTACTGAGACAGACAGCTATAGCACTGCAGTGTTGTGAGATGGTGCAACAGGATTTCTCTGAAATTTCAAATGTTTCTGCTATGACAAAAACCGACTTTTAGTCTTCTTTAACACACCTAAGCCATTTGCAATGGACGGTTAAAACAGTGTCGGTTAGTTGTTGTTCTCTTCGCCGTGGCGCCAGTAACTACAATGGCTGACAACAACGAAATGTTGTTAGAGTATAGCAGGACTACATCCACAAAGAACCCGCCATTTTACACGACAAGCCTCAGCGCGAATTTAACAAACGGTACGGCTCTCTTGTCACATGATTGCAGCTGCTACATAAGCAGAAGAATATTGACACCTTCACCTCTCTGACTGCAGAAACCCACCGATCTACGTGCACACGATTTCGCGCACTTTCCCGATTTGACATCAGCTTATACCCGCTAAAATTACCTGCACCTGACGCTGGAGATCTTGTTTAATTAACCCCGCTATAAATGAGCGGCATGGTGTTGTGAATTCGCGGAAGAAGGCACTGGCGACACAGTATTACCTCTTCGTTTCTTACTGCCCTTATATTTGCCCAACTGTCCCATTCAATCCCTTGCTTACGATCCGCGTTTTTACGCAGAAAATTATGGAAAGCTAAAAATTTTATAACCATATTCAAGAACAGTTCATTCTAACGATTTGACAACGTCGTGCACAAGCCCACCAATCGCCACCATTCACGTAAAATACATGTAGGCTACCGTGAGTTACACACCGGTGGTTTACGCGTGGTCATTCAGTAGGTAGCACGAGAGCCACCGATGTTCTCAGGCCAATCAAAAGTTAACGTCGTGCAAAAATCGCATTACGAATCTAACGCTCTGCAACTCTGGCATCGGTATGTGGACAAGGAAAACTAACCTCAGATGTTGTGGGACTGCCGGTGATTCTCACGAAGTGAGGAAAATCTTAAACAAATACAACAGGTATTAGCTTGGAATCTGCGGAACGACGGAGTAAAGTGGGCTGTGCAGCCAAAGGTATAATGAATCAACTTAGCTTTTCTGCCTTTGATATTCAAATTGTAAGACACGTTATAAGTTCAGAAGCACTCAAAAGGGACTGACGCATTTTTTTTTCACCAACGAAAGATTAATATGAAGCTGTGAAAGTTACCGACAGTACACAGTAGCTGTAAAAAATATTGAGGCTGAATGTTTTATTTTTGGCCACATGACAATCGCTGACTTTTCTCGCCTGAATCGCTGCATTTAATTTTGAATAATTAGGACGTGACCCACTGAGCTTAGTGTGAAGTGTCTGTGGAACGAGGACCGTGATATGACAAGTCATACCCATGTAACTCTGCTACAGCATGATTAAATCCACAAAGTCTCCGCCATTTTGTATGACAACGTTCAGTGCAAGTCTCACAAACCTTAGGACCCTCGTACGTCAGTCACGTGACTGCAGCTGCTGCGTAAGCAGACGAATACTGACATCTCCACCGCTCTGACTGCAGAAGCATACTGATCACACGCACACGAATTCGCGTCACTCTTCCTACTTGTGACATCAGCCTAGGCTCGCTAACGTTACCTTCTCTCGAAGCTGGAGACTTTGTGAATTTAATCCCACTATTGTTTTTATTTTTTAAACTGCAAATGGGTTTGTACCTGGTGGCAGTGTGCTACAATGCAAGACAAAACAACACAATGCAGTACAATAAAGCACAATAAAATACAATAACACACATCACACGCAGTAACACGCATCACACAAAATAACATGCAACACTCAAGGCAACCCTCATCACGCAAAATTACAAGAAAAAAATCAGGAACACATATTACACATTATTAAACCTCAGAAACGAATAGATCCTAAAGTAGATGAATCAGCTATATTAGGCCTACTGTCAAAAAATACAGTTTATCAGTATGTAGGCCTACAGGCAATACCGACAAAATCCATCTGCCCTTTTTCTTTGAGCATGCAAAGAAAATTTGCGCTAGTACTTAATGAAAATACTCAGTGAGTTGAACTAAAGATGCGAGAAGAAACGCGCAGAAGGTTTCGTGTAAAAGTTTTTGTTATTGTTAAGTTGATTTTGATGAAAAATGGAAAGTGTCGACAAATTTTAGTAAATAGCTTCAATCTAATATACTAAAAAAAAAATACGAAGAGAGAGAGAGAGAGAGAGACAGAATGACATAACTAACTCGTTGTAAGTTTGCCAGTAAATACGTTCATAAAGCTGTTAATAGCACCTTCCAAGCGTGGCCAAGCGGGATACAGTCAAACAAGGCTGGATAAAATACGTCACACACACGCAGGTGTTTTCACTCAGGAGCAAGTAGTCGTAGTGGGGTCGCCCCGACAGAAGTCATGAACTTTAAAAGATCCACAATTATTCATTGAATTTCCTTTTATTGGACTGAAGAATTTAAAACTTGTTAAGCCAAGAAAATCAAAATATTTCATTCCAAATATAAATTCTGCCAAATTAGTAGAACTCATCCCGTTGTGTCCTCAGAAATTATTAAAAATATTAAACATTCAGTCAACACAAATACATTGCTACTTTAAAGCAACATCATAAGGTTCTACTGGCACTTGAATGACTTTCTTTTTTTTTTTTTAGCCTGATTTTAATCGATATTTAGAGTGGAAAACGTAGCTTTGAAATAAAAACACAGATCTCTTAGACTGACTATTTAATATTGCTTTGAATGTAAATTTTCCACGCACTTTGCCGTTCATTGGACTCTGTGCCCGGAGCGGCAATAAAATTCTACGGGGACAGCTACGCCCCTAATCACATACACTTAACCTTTTGTTGCCGGAATTATTTTTTTTAATTTTAGCACACCCTGTATATAAAATGTGAATAATACAGGAACCAAATATGTTAGAATTATGAAACAAACTGCATTTTGAAGAGAAAGAAACGGAGAGTATACACCATGTTTAAA
>Ga0136643_10011912_pt1 | contig 12920 bp, 7 predicted proteins | sample TergutLab28metaG_FD_96883 | JGI IMG/M metagenome (GOLD analysis project Ga0136643, IMG submission 96883) | Labiotermes labralis P1 segment gut microbial communities from Petit-Saut dam, French Guiana - Lab288 P1 (version 3) (version 3) | ecosystem: Host-associated > Arthropoda: Insects >...
ATTTACCAACGGAAATTAAGTACGAATGATTGTAGAGGCTTAAATGCCAAACAAAAATATCGCGTATCATTAAACACTGAAACAGCACCATGAAGTTTAGCCAAAACCCATATATCGCGAGTATTTTAAGTGTTTGCTACGTGCTAAACTTCAGCCCAGTGTTGCTAACACTGTGTGATACGGACGGGGTACAAGTTGAATACAGCAACAATGAAAAAGGAGAAGTTGAAGAACACGACTACAAGAATGACGCAAGTGACGAACTCAGCACCAATCAAGTTAGCACTGACAGCCCAAGAAACAATGGCGAAGGGTATAATGCAGGAGGAGAAAATAGTAACAAAATCGTCTACAACAATGCTACTTCATATTTTTTAACAAAAGAAAACAAATCCAAGACCGAAAGCAATGATAGTGACGCAGAATACGATTACGACTACGACGAATCTCATAGCATCTTCAACTGGTCTGAACTGATACCAACGTTGGTTGTATATGGAGCAACTATGGTGATCGGTATAGCGGGGAACTCCCTGATCATCTTCACGATCTGTCGTTACCGACGAATGAAGAGTACAACGAACGTGTTCTTGGCCAGCCTCGCATCTGCTGATCTTCTGCTCATCATTATCTGCATACCAGTGAAGGTAAGGAGAAGGCATTTGTTGTGTTACATGCAGTGCAACGAATATTGGTTATGTGGACACAAGGGCCTAAACTGTATCTTCATGCCCAATAAAGCCACATCAATTCTAACGCAACCTTAATTACAAGTATATACTATGTAATGAATAGTATATCTTTATTTTTGTTTAACTTACAAACCCATTTGTCCACTAATCAAATCATTAACCGGATTTCGTGCATTATGTGTCACGTATTCATGTATGGATGCATGAATTAAGTCAATAGCGTATTTACGTTACTGTTTACAGACGGAGGCAGTTTTTAATATTCGGTATTCCAGTTTATTCAGTTGTAAAGTGTAAAGGCGGTAAGTGTAGCGGATACCAACATCTGTCTTCTAATTCAGTATCTTGTCTCTTGCCACGAGTGGAAGATGTCGCGTAACGCAGACTTCCGCATATCTGGAGGTCATGACACATCTTTCGACGTCTAACAAATGTTATTTTCAACTCTCCATGTTCAAAGTAAACGCAATTTAACCACGTCTGCTGGGGCTGGTTTAAGATATTGTATGACCCGGTGCAAAAGGAGACCTGGGGTCAATACCTCCGCTTATCCCGAACAATACATACAGGGTCCAAAATGGGAATGAAACTTATGAAAATCTTCGACATCTTTGGAGCGGCCCTGACGTTTGTATCCAGGAACGGTGAAAACAAGACGATTTTGTCTCAGGTACGAAGATCGTTGCGTATGTAAATCAACTGGTAATATTAAGTTTTTAAACTGAATGAGGGGTGGGCTGGGAAGTCTACTTCGACAGGGAAGACAAAAGTATTTGTTGATAAGACTTCTTGGAAAGGATAATATGGGGCAGCATATGAAAATATAATATTAATTTCGCCTTTGGGAAACAGATCCGCAGCTAACATGACAAGACGTTTCGGTAGAATCAGGCCGTGTGATGAAGCTGTCATGCTCATATCAGCGATAAGAGTGTCGCTGTATATGTGTGGATTGCACTGAAATGGCTCACAAACATGTGCAGTGATAGGTTTTGGTTCTAACGCCGTTAGTCGTCACAAGATATTTTTCAATGCATATCCTGCATGTCTCGAAATGGCGTGTCCCATATTTTCAAATCATAGGTAAAGCTACCCACATTCAGTAGTTCACCCTTCTTCCAAATAATAAATAAACATATAAGATATTCGTATATGAAGATCAATATTCGATTTTTCGTAACAGCCCTAATCTAAACAAAGAGATGTTTTGGATAAAATATCCCGGTGTCTTGAATGAACAGACAAAAAAAAAAGAATAAATCGTCAATCGAATCTATTTTAGACACCTTATTTTGCTGTCTACAATGTGCTACACGTTTCGGCTTCTTTCATAAAGCCGTCATCAGGCTAAAATGTAATTTTGATACCGATGCCTGATGATGGGAACAAGATATATAGCAAAACATGTAGGTAGCATGTTTGAGAAAATAAAATAAGATAATCTCTAAAAATGTTGTTTTTGGTGGTTTGTTGTTTTATCTGTGAACAGCTGTTCCGTCGTTGAGAGGTAAAATTCACACTGATATTAATCAGCAAGACAATGCCAACCGAACACAGTTCCGTGCGGAATAGAGTGATATCGTAACAGTCTTTCTTTCAGGATGTCCGCACCTGCATAAAATTGGTGCGCACTATTATCTTCACTTAACGTACGCGAACTCCCCAACAATATGTAACAAGACATTAAAAATTACACCTTATGATATCAGCTGGATTCCGCACATAAAGTCTGTGACGGATAACTCGCAGTGACTTTCGTAGGCCTAAGAAGAGAGAGAAGTTGGGATAGCACAGTCCGTTGAGAGACAAGGCAACGGACTGGAGGGTTCGGTTTTCGAATTCCGGCAGCAGCAGGAGTTATTTAAATTTTTATAAAAATTTACAGACCGGCTTTGACGACAACCCAGTCTCCTATAAAGCGGATTCAGGGCTCTGTCCCGGGGTTAAAGCTACCGGAACGTGATGTTGATTGCTCAAATCCAGCTAGTTCAAAAGTTAGGGGAAGGAGCTATACCTCTCTTCCCCATTCATGTCTTCATGGCTTTGACAGCGACAAACTTACCGTGTCTTTTAGGAAGGCAGAGATTAAATGAGCTGCATTCGTTGACAGTTATTGCTCATTTCTGTCTTTTAATTCTCGTCTGTTATTCCAGTACATTATCTCCCTCTGCAATCACTTGCTCGTTGTAGAGTGCAGTTAAAGACGATGTGATATGGCGAATAAGAAACGTGTTGAGTTATAAACATTCTAAAGACGCTGTAAAATGAAACTCAGTATGGACTACCTAACCAATATACATATCTCCACTCTCATATGTGTATTTTAGTCCCCGTAAAAGTACTAGGAATCATGTGTACGTGTATGTACGTACGGTGGCTCAGTTGGTTTAGTGATAAGGCTACGTGCTGGATGACTGAATAAGCGAGGGTATGATTCCTGGCTTGCTAGCAGTTATTCTTTTCGCCACCACGTGGAAAGTTACTTTTGGTTTCACCGGCCTCCTGTCCAATGGATTCTAGCGGTCAGACCTTTCAACAAACTAGTGAATTTATCCAGAGCCAATGGCTAGGACAGAGTGGCGCTATGTTTGAGCTCCCCCCTCAGGACTGCATTATTTATGGCGTGGTGCGTAGCAATGTGAAGTGTCAACTTAAGAATTCTGCCGGTGGCGTGCTCAGTGTGTGTGACAAATATTTTGGACACTGATCGTAGTCTGACGTAACTAATGCTGTACGACGCTTGAGTACACAGAGGCGCAGCTCATAACAATACTATTATTGTCAAAATCATTAGTACTGAAGTTTCTACCAACAGCTGAGAAAGAACAGGCAGTAAAGTGACTGGCTACCATTTCGATGACGCGTCAGGAACACCCAGTTTTCCCCCGCCTCCAGGTCCAGCCTGGTAATGCAAGCCGCACTTGTCTTAGGGTACCGTGACACTTCCTCGGAGGGTACAAAGAGAGCGTGTCTGTACCTCCAAACTCCCACACACTGACCCTCAGACACAGGGATGGTCAGAGAATGGTACGTAGTTACGATATAAATATTTAATATTGATGCTCTGGATTTGGACATATCATTTACTGGGCACTCACATACGGTTCTTTGGTAGAATAATTATGGTTATACTGGAAATTTGTTTACAGAGATTATTATTATTATTAGTAGTAGTAGTAGTAGCAGTAGTAGTGGTGTTAGAAGTAGTAATTGTGACGTTGGTGGTAGTAGCAGTAGTAGAACCATTAATAGTAGTAATAGTAATAGTTGTAGTAGTAGTTGCAGCATCTCAGTGTATCCACATAAGTTTGTTTGCTCAGATTATTAGATTTGTTTATATCATTTGGGCTCTATTTATGGGTTTCTGTAATGTTGTTTTGCTCCTTTTATACCTCGTCCCCTTCAACCGTCTAAAGCCCAGTGCGGCTGTAATACGTAATTGTGTGCGACATTGTTCTCTCACCTTTAACACTGCCATTTCCCTAAATATCATTAACTGAATGATCCCTGTAGCCGAGTGGGGTTTGTTTCCTGGGAGGTAGAAACTGAAATTGTGCATAGAAATTAATAAATTTCAGTCTCAAAGGACCAGTGTTTATTTATATTTTGACAGTGAGCGGTATACTTGGCCCTGCTCCCCTTTAGGTAGCTTTACTTCTACTTTGAACTACAGCAATATATTAAATAAATTGAAAATCATAATTACTTGTACTACCATGTATACTACTACTACTACTACTGCTACTACTACAGCTTCATTCTTTGTTGTCAGCGTTTGCCTGCAAATGGTTTTTATTCCTGTAATGAGACCCTAAAATAAATTTAATTTATTATTTGTCCGTTCAGATTAAGGGTAACGTTGCATAACCCGAGAAATTCGGAGCAACTGCTTACTGTATCAATTAGCCAACTATTTTTTTTCTATGTGTTATTTTACGACGCTATCAATTGCTAAAATTACATTGTATAATATCAGTGACGAATGAGTATATAGACCTGGTGGGATGACACTGACAAGGGACCAAAGTTCTTTGATACCCGTCCAACTGTCAATTTATCCGCCTCATAACTCACATGAAATGGCCTATTGTAGAATTATACATAATTTTAATATTTGCTTTTGAATCAGGTTTGTCGAAAAAATAATTACTTCTGAATACTAGTAATTCCAGTATAAGAGCCTCGTACTTAAATTAACATTCTTGCTCTATATTCGGAAGATCTGTTGGGCCACTCTGGGTTGAAGAACCAGACGCCATATTTGATTACGTAAATTACGTTAAAAAAATTAATAGCTCCTTCGCTACACAGTTTGTCATCATACTGTTTGTCTGGAACATTTCTCATTCTAAGAAGAACCGAGCGGGATATCATATATGTACATAGGTATGCATGTAAATCACTCGTCATTCTAGCGAGGTTTTAGTGAAACTTGAATTTTTTAGACAGATTTTCGAAAAATACTGCAATATCAAATTTCACGAAAACCCGTTCAGTGCGATCCGAATTGTTCTATGCGGACGGAAGGGCAGATGGACAGACATGACGAAGATAATAGTCGCTTTTCATAATGTTACAAGTGCGCCCAAAAAGGTTCAACTGAACTTATACACCTGAATGAGATCAGTGATACGTAAGAATGTTTTGTGCAAATCTAGAAATTTCGATTTGAGCTTCAGGTAAAATTATGAATTACATTTGACCGTTAAAAGCCAAAATTAAATTTGACCGAAACCTTTTAGTGTAATCTAACAACACTATATTTTATCGCAATCCAGGAAGTAGTTTTAGACTTGAACTATCAGCGATATTATTTACAGACACCACCCGCATAATTGGTTCAACTTAAGTTATGCCTTTCACTCCGTAGTTCACATGTTATGGCGCGTGCGGGTGATAAATTTGTCAGTTCTGTTATACTACGAGTCAGTGGTAGTAGGTCCCTGTTAACTCTCACGTTAAGACAATTTTCGTCACTGTTACGACACGGTGCGCGTTACACGAGTTGTCTGAGTTAGAATTGACATAACTAGGACTGTGTTGAAGGTTGGAAGTTTAACTAACTTTTCATTAAAACTGTCTGCAGTGGCACAGGTGCACTGGGGGTAAATAAAAAGGGACAGATCGCTGTCTCTGCTTTGTGACTGAATAAATCATCTGAACATGCAAGCGTCTGAATACATATGTATCTTCCATTTTAATAAAAGTAGCCATCAAAGCCTAAAAACAATTAAGAAATATATTTTTTTAATATACACCCTCTAACTGTTTCGACTAAACAAATGGCAATGTGAATATATCTAATATACCTTTGTAAGTGTGACAAATTAATATGTTTTTCAATGCCTACTACATTTTGGTCCAGAATCTTTTATCTTCCCGTTTGACGTCTCATAACATAAATATCAAATACAATTAATTACATTCTACCTGTTTTATATACGCGTGAAACTTGGTTTCTGACATTAAGGGAAGAACATAAGCTAGGGGTTTTCGAAGACAAGGTGCCGCGAAGGGTTTATGGCGCTACGAGGGAGGAAATAACAGGATGCTGCAGAATTTCATAATGATGATTGATGATTTTTACCTCTCACCAAATATTATTTGCGTAATAATATCGGGAGGACGATGTGAACAGGTATGGGGCACGTATCTGGAGAAGACCAGTGCAAACAGGATTTATGTGGAAATCTGGAGGAAATAGATCATTCAGCTTATAGGAGAGGATAATATTAAAATTAATCTTAAATATGTATAGTGGGAGTGCATTGGCTAAGTTCGTCTCTTTCAGGATAGGGACAAGTTTTCGGCATTTTTGAACAGGTAATGAACCTTTGGTTTTCATAAAAGTGGTGCGAATTTTTTGACTAGGTGAGAAACTACTGGCTTCTCAAGAAGGACTATGCTGCATGGAGATTGTTGTCGTCATTGTTGTTGTTATTTTTGTTGTAAGGAAAGGCATAAAAACAAGAGGTTAGTATAAGTCTGTCCTTATTATAAAAGTTACCATCATTCGTTTTGCATCGCAAATGTTTCTGACTTGTGGGTACGACATGGTTCAAGTGCCTTACAACTGTTATTTGCATATGTACACAAAGGTATATAAGTTTTTTATGAAAAGTTTGTATTGTTTCTGTAGAACAGAGGGTACAAGACTTTCAGCATAAAGGGACAAATCTTGTCTTTAGTATAGCTGATATTTAAAAGAAATCTACATTTTCTTTTGTAATTCCAAATGTGTGGAATGAATACAGTAGAAGTACTTACATTACGTACACTTGGCTTCCGTACAACACTGTTACGTTTATATATTCCATTATTTTTTCTCAGTGATATTGTTTTGCTTACAACAGTAGTTATTACAAAATTTGTTACAGTTTTTGTTGTAATGTCTGTGGCCCCAGGGGTCATATTATTTCAGGCTTGCATTTCATTAAGTTTTCTTGTCATTATTATTGTGATTTCAGGCTTTCGGCGCGGTGTAAACGAGACCTTAGCTCTTCCAGGATGTTATAAAACATTGATAGTTAGTTACCGACGTTTTGGGACAACCTATCGGTGCCATCTTCAACGGTCAACCCTTGAAGACTGGATCGTTAAGTTAATCCGAAACGTCGGTAACTAACTACCAATCAACGCTGTGTAACATCCCAGAAGAGCTAAGGTCTCGTTTAACGTGTTACTCTTGTGACGAGTTTCTGTATGTCTATGTAGGCTGATGACGCTTAGGGTACTGATCAGAGTGTACCTTGTCAAACGCAGTCTCTGACCGCATCGTAAATTCGTCAAGAAACTGAGCTCAGTGGATGACAAGTCACTGTATTTACATCTTCTCTTTGTATTTTCCATTAAGGTTATGGCAATTCGTATTATATAGGCTTCTGTTTTTCCTTTTTGACAGGTGGTTTATATAAATTCTCTTGGTTGCTATAGATTTAGCTTTCGTTATTATTATTATTATTATTATTGCGGCACTAAATATTTTATTATTATGAAAATGGACCACAATATCATCAAAATAAAATAAAGGAAAATATATCTTACATCATTACACGAATGCCATATATTGGATCATAATTCTTTTTTCATAAATTCATTCAAGAAAACTCTCTTGGCCCTTAAGGCATAAATGTTAAGTAAATTTAAGTAATGACATCAGTGTTATTGTTTGGAGAGTTCGCAGCGCTGTACTTGCAGTCTACTGAAACAGGTGAAGAACATAATTAGTAGGTGAATAGTAAGGAGGCTAGCGTCAAAAGGTCTGTTATAGACCTGCCTCAGTGCCTGGTATTATGTCATTTAATGGGCGTGTTCTTCTAGGCGTTTAATATGTCCCTGAATCTTTAACTACTACAGAAAGGCAGTCAAGGTGGAATTACATTCCAGTGTTTTTATAATATTACTCAGAGCTGTAAAATGATACGGACGGTTTGAAGGACAAACATAAAAGCAAGTTTTTGAACCACTACCTGTGAAAAATATGTGATGTATGTCTATTCATATCCTGGTATTGCTAATGAAATTTCTATACCCAGATATCATGCTCAAAAGTTAAAAAAAAAAAATTACAATAGTCTTTCCATGCGACACATTTCAGTGAACTAATATCAAGATAAATAGGTGTATTACCTTGAAATGTCTTATATTTTTATTACAGTTTATCAATCACGGTTTTGGCCCCCTCTGACCCAGAACTGAATGTGAAAAACTGAATCTGGTACGACTTCTGCACGAAATTTCAGGCGGTCGATGGGCTCGTCAGCGGTCCCGTAAAGAGAAACGTGGAACTGCAGGCATGCCTCGAGCTGCCTTGAAACCCTCGCTCCCAAGTCGTGCCTGCCTTTCCTCGCTATCCACTGTCATGAACAAACTGACTCGTTCATATAATATTATTCTCCATTTTGCAAGGGTACTTTTGCTGCGTCTGTGTATGGGTTTCTCAGATGCAGTAAACCTGATTTTTGCCCGGATGCATGTTTATCATTTTTACAAAGAAAACCAGCACAATCGAATTCAGTAAATTAGTATGAGAACTTCGGTCGTATTACGCAGCAAGTAGGTTTTATTTTTTGAAACAGGACTCCTCTGGACGAGTGATTACCTCATCGCAGAGAACTCTGACAACACACAACACTCACAACAGACAGACATCCATGCGCCCTGTGGGATTCGAACCCACCATCTCAGCAGGCGAACGGCCGCAGACCTACGCCTTAGACCGCGCGGCCACTGGGACCGGCAGTGGTAATTGAATCGTATAATATAAACCAACAAAATGCACCTTTATAAACATATATTTTAATTTTCACGATGTCTTCTATATGTTTCGAACTCGAGTGTTTATCTTCAGGAAGACGGTTGTACGTACAGTTATGGTATAACTTGTTTAAATGCCAAAGGTATAAGCATTCTTGTAGCTGCAAGAGTGAGTTCCCCCAGCACACTCTTCCAGTTTATTATATTAGTTTAACAAAGGTGCATTTTGTTGGTTTATATTATACGAATATATTACAATGCACCTTGCAAAGAACATAAAACTATTAGTAGTTTATTATCGAAGTTTCGGGACAAACTATAGGTTCCATCTTCAGGAGTCAAGAATCCAAAAGGATTCTTGGATTCCTGACTCCTGAAGATGGGACCGATAGGTTGTCCCGAAACGTCGGTACGCAATTACCAATTCTCACTGCGTAATGACCCAAAGAGCGCAGCTCTCATTTACTTTGCGGCGGAAGCCTGAAATCACGCATAGTTAATCACAGCTTAATGTTTGACCCAAGTAGATAATCATCATCATCATCATCAGTAATCTGTCAAACGACAGGTCCAAAGCCTCTTCCAAAACGATTCCTCCACACAGTGCGATCTAGAGCTTCCTCCTTTAATTCACAGTATCCTCTACTGTCCTTAAGGTCATCCAGTAACTTCTTACGCCTTCTTCCTCGTCTTCCTGTCACTTCTATGTGTCTCTTTACCTTTCCTTCAATAACCTGTTTTAGAAGGCAGTTTCTACGTAAGATGTGACCAATCCAGTTGGCCCTCCGTTTTCTTATTTCATGGAGGATATTCCTCTGCTCATTGACTCTAAGTAACACTTCTTCATTTCTCACACGATCGGTCCAACTTATCTTCTCCATCCTTCTCCAGCACCACATTTCAAAACTTTCCAGATGTTTCTGATCTGTTGCCCGGAGCGTCCCAGTTTCAGCGCCATACAGAGCTATGCTCCAAACGTAGCATTTCATTAGTTTCTTCCTCAAATTTACGTCCAATTTGCTAGTAAAAAGATTCTTCTTCTTGCTAAATGCAGATTTTGCCATGGCAATTCTGGATTTAATTTCACACGTACACCTTCCATCTTCTGTTAACATGCTACCTAGATATTTAAAACATTTCACATTCTCCAGTTGTTTTTGGTCTATCTTAATTGTTACTGGGGATGGTTGTCTTGAAATTCTCATTACTTTTGTTTTTTCCACATTAATTTCCATGCCATAGTATCTACCAGTTTCAATTAATTTATCAATCATGCCCTGAAGCACCGTTTCTTCCTTAGCCATTAACACAAGGTCATCTGCATATTTCACAGTTTGAATAATTTACCCTCCGACTTTGAAATCTCCAAGCCCATCCAGAGCTTCCTTGGTAAGACACTCGCTGTACAAGTTGAACAGAATTGGTGACAAACAGCATCCTTGTCCAACTCCTCTTCCAATCTGCACACTTCTTGTCTCTCCTCGGTCCAGTCGTACTTTAACCTTCTGCTCCATGTACAATTTGCTAATCAATCTTCTCTATCGCAAATCGATGCCAATTATAATATAGTGATCAAATTTATGGGGCTTAAATTGGAATTTAAATGTGATAATTCCGGTAGTCTTATGTCTTATGGTTCGTCTGGGTTGTGAGAGCGTATAGTCTGGTAGTGTGTATCAGCGTTTCGGTAAAACATTCTGCCTCTGTCTTGTACTACTAAGATCAACGAAATATATTTTTAAACTTTTGTTTCCTCCCACCAGGCTACGCACCCTAATATGCTGCAAGACTAAGATACGAGTTTTTGCCGCGTTCAAAACGTGAAATTTGAGATAATTACTTCTTACTGAGAAAATTATGTAAGTATTTCTTACTTCAACAGAAAATTCAGCCGTTTCCATGAACTAAAATCCCTCTTCGACAACCACCTCCCAGTTGGTTAAGAAATTAATGGCCCCCAAACTCCATTGTTGTGCTCATTAAAACTGTTAATTGGATACAATTCTAAGACACATGAATTGTCTGCATCTCATATTAAATTTCATTGAGATTAATTTTGTTATTATCCTCTCATCTAATGCTTGATCTCTCAAATGGTCTTTCCCTTTAGGTTACCCGGCGAATATTTTGTGTGCAATTTGCATATCCCCCCATGTAGGCTACATACCCCATCGTAAAAGTCTCGGCCTAGTGGATAGCACTCCTGGATTTAGTTTGGAAATCCAGGTTTAAAACTGTCGTACGGGAGATCATTTTACATGATTGAGGATTTCAGGGATTTATTCACTGGCTCGAACCAAACGTACGGATGTTATGTCAGACACGCCACAATTACTACCTTCTAGATCCCGTACTATTTATTATCTACTATTCTTCGTACCATTCGGCACTATGTATCCTGAGCTACTCATATATTCGTTGAAAAAAGAAACAAATTAAATAAACATTAAATAATAAACAAATTGGTTAATCACCCAAAAATATGTGCATAGCTCATTAGGGACTATACAGTTATTGATCATCTCCTGTTATTGATTCTTTCATCTGCCCAGATATTCTCATAAGCCCCCTGAAAAATGCGAGATATGTAGAATCAAGAAAGCTGCATAAGGTATTTTTGTTATCAAGTATTACGCGAGTATAACGAACTTGAGCTAAGTCTTCGTGTTTTGGAAAATTAAAAACAAAAATTATTTTTACTTTGCTATGTGCCGACACGTGCCCTCAAAATCCTGGTTTTATGAACAGAAAGTTAAAACATTTTTTCAGTCTTAAAAAATCTTTTATGCAAAACTTGTTTCTTAAACACGCGATTCCGTCAAATCTACTTCAGATTTCTGTCAAGTCCTGCATCGATCGCTAGCCTTGTTTCTTTACACTGTAGACCTCCTAGTGAAAGCGAACATAACATTCACCAAATGTATTTTTTACATTAGCGAATACCGTCACAGTACACATATTAGATCACTTCTTTTAACAAATCTCCGAGCTTTTGTAAATACAGGTCATTATCAGGGAGACAACTGCGGGTTGAATAGAGGTATCTGCCAAGTCGTATGTGTCTTAATACTGTACATAATACATAGTCACATGTAAGCATAGTTCCCATGTTAATTTTTTAACAAAATCTTACATAATATTAATTTTTATGTAATTAAATACCCATAAATAAATAAATAAATAAATAAAAACATAGACACACAAAATGCAATGAACATAATCTTAAAGTAAAAGTATACAGAATTTCTATATTTTAAGTGCACTTTGTGTACACACTTTATCTTTGTACGATCGTGTATTATGTAAAGTATAAATTTCTACAAGCCTTGCCCATACTTATGGTCGACCCATAATCGTCTCCCTGTTGTCGACCTGTATTGATCGAAATATGCTGGAGATTTATTAAATAGTATTAAAAACTAATGCGTATACTTTGATGGTATTCGTTTAAGGTAAGCGGAATGCACGGTGATACAGAGAATAATTTTAAAACCCTTTTTGTTTTATTTTATTCAGGAAAAGTAACATGGATGTATTTGGGAAGGTTACACTGACAAAAACCCTAAAAGAACACGTTGTAAAGTTGTGGTATAAAATTAGGTACCACCTGCTTCGAGATATATGGCAGGGTCTTGGGAGCATGACAGTGGATATTGGGGGTCCAAGAATTGGGGACTTTCTGAGATACTAAGTCTTAATATGTGAACAAGAAGTCTCCTCCAAGTTCTTCGTTCTACTCTATTCTTTATTTGATCGCTTAGTTCCACAGACATAAACACAGACAAGCCCTGTTATAACGATATCGGCTTATGCGACACCTGGTATATAACGCCAGGTATTCTGTGGTACCAATTAATTCCTCGCTGTTAACCATAACGTTAGATTCCGCGGTTACAACGGACTTTTATAACGACACAAAACATTCGTCCCCTGAATAATATTACAACCGGGTTCGAAGGCACTCGCATGTCA
>Ga0136643_10011915_pt1 | contig 12919 bp, 6 predicted proteins | sample TergutLab28metaG_FD_96883 | JGI IMG/M metagenome (GOLD analysis project Ga0136643, IMG submission 96883) | Labiotermes labralis P1 segment gut microbial communities from Petit-Saut dam, French Guiana - Lab288 P1 (version 3) (version 3) | ecosystem: Host-associated > Arthropoda: Insects >...
AGACCTTTCCGAAAAGGTGATAAATTGTCCAAAGTAGTCCTACTAACAGGGGGGTCGTTTATTGTGATGTAAAAACCCAGAAAAAAAAAAAGCCCGGTCCTTTGGGGGCTGTTACAAAAAAAAAAAAAAAAGGCACAAAATTTTGCAAATTCGGCTCTCTACATTTTCAAGGGAGCTCAGCATGGTTTTCGGAAAAATGGCTCCTACATATAGAAATATAACGAGTCGGGATTCCAGAAATCCCATGTCTACCCAAATTTTCAGTGTTTTCTATAAATATTTTAATGTAATAAAAGACGTTGAAATAGAAATACGAATTTATTGACGACGTGAGCTACTATTAGTGTCGCAGGGAGGACACTGCTGCATGAACTACAAGCAATTTTTGTCAACACCCATTATGTCCGGTCATAACTACAAACACATGTCCAGTCGCCACCTTAAATTAACAATAAAAATATTCATTAAACCTGGCCTGATAAAAATGTCAAGTGCGTTAAACCTGTAGGCTTGTAACGTGCTTTGACATGAAGAAAACCTAACGATTGTATGTTTTATACAACCCTCTAAAAAACAAATTTAGTTCCCTAAACAACATCAATCTTTTTTGTAAGCATTTGTTTAATTTTCAACAAACCCCGCATTTCCATACAGTGTGTTTTTAGGTGAATTCTGTGTCTCCAACTGTTGAAATACAAATACAGTAATGATATGGAACCCAAATTTTCCACACGTCAGATTTTCCACCACAAATCACACAGAAGCAGAATCACTGTAATTAGTAACAAAACAGCACTATATAGGATCAGAATGTTTGAAAGTGTAGCCTGCAACAATTTCACAGTTAACGTCACAAGATTAGCTAGCCCTGGAAACTTCGTCCTTACCTCTTGTGTTCCCGCCGTGACAGGAATTCAGTTGAGCAACTCGCAGCGTCCAAATCTCCCGGTCGTCCTCATGTTGTTATATGGCTCGGAAGTAGAAGCCGTATGGAGTTATACGTACAGTGCGAGAGTTATTGACCTTACGTCACTTACTGTTGGCACCCCACTGGCGGGCACAGCAGAAGGAGGGGAATATGTGGTGCTGTTTGCAGAACTGCGCAATTCTTCTCATTCCGATATACAAAGCTATTAATTCTGTGGATACTGAGATACATACAGCATTATCAGTAGAAGTCGATTAACTGTACAGTTCGTAGCCAGACCTATTCACCTGTAGGAAATCATTTTTGTTATTTCTAGTTTATTTAACGAATCTCCGTGTAACAAAGAGCGTTTACAGTCGACTGGTGGGATAATAAGGGAACAATTAATTGAAACAGATTTGAAGTGAAGAGGTCACGGCATAGTTTAAGGTACATCTTGCAGGTAATCAGCGAAACTACGATAAACTTCAAGGTTATGGGTGTCCTTGCTGAGATTTGAAAGCAGCATGTTCTGCATACAAAGAAGTGTTACCGCTTGAGCCGATTTCCTCTGTGTAGGAAGTAACCTGCTGAAAAGCAGCGATAGCTCAGTCGTTATGCAGAATAAACTATGCGTGGAGTAGCAAGTAATCGTGCTTTGATTCCCGGACGAAGCAAAAAATTTAGTCCGTTCCTGGGCCCACTCAGCGGTATCGAGGCCGGAGGGGGATTATGGGTCCTTTTCTCGCGAGCAGAGCGGCCAGGGCTTGAATAAGACCACTCATCTTTACTAGTACCATGGCTAATTCGTCTATTTTACCTCTGTTGCTACATGTGACTAGAAAGATGATTCTTATACTCTGTCCACGTTAATGTGTGGGATGTTTTGTTATCAAGCGAAAGTCAGACTGCCCAAGCAGTAACAAAGTGACTCGGACTTCTTAAATTTTTTATACGTTTTATTATGAATTCACACGTCAGTAAAATTCGCGATAATACCATCAAGTGCACTGTATTAAAACATTAAGTTTTTACAATTAATGTACTAGAATTCCGATATGTTTCGACGCTTTATAGAATGAGGCAAAATCATATTAAAATAACTGTGAATCGATTTTAATACTATTTTAATTATTTTGTCTCTTTATATTCTACTTCTGTACAAACATTGACGTGCAGTTCCCAGGGATGACCTACAAAGTGTCGAAACGTGTCGGAATTCTAGTGTTTTAATTGTAAACACTTTATATTTTAATATAGTACACGTGTTTGTATTTTCTTGGATTTTAGCAATTAGTGCAAAATATGAACAACTTGAATTTTACTCCATCGTGTTGGGATTAAGACTGACAAATTTAAATGGAAGAGCATTTGTGTTCATTTATCTCTCATACTAAATGATTTTTACTGTGATTTCACAAATCGGATGCGAAAAGCGGCTATTAACGTCATTTCCTTCCACCCATCTATTTGTCTGTAGCATGGACGAGCGCGAGTCACACTGGAAAGATCTTCGTGTAATTTGTCTTTTACTGAAATGTATCGACACAGTCTGATTTTAGTCAAAATCGAACAAAAATAACAGGCACTTTACATGTAGTTCCTTGCATATGGATAATATCACGCTGTGGTTGGTCTTCATAATTGAGATAAGCTGTGTTCTGTGTGAGATACAAATTGACGGTCTGAGCGTAACATTCAGAAATATTCTATAGCAAGTCTGATTATTTACGAAATATCGATTATTATCTTTTGTAAATCTGTTTCTTTGTAAAACGTAGCAGGAAGGATTTCAGATAGACACTGACAGTGTATTGGTTAAAAATGACCACTAATTTAAATACTACGGACAGTGTTCGAAGTGTCGTGCTGTGCGAACGTTTCGGAACTTGCTTTTATTACCTTAATTAAATAGCTAATGTAGTTAATTTTGAATAGTTTCAATTAAGCATGAGTTAGCAATCTGACGTATCTCGTACGTCGAAAAATAGGCTGGCTTCCGTGAAAGCAAATTGGCAGCAAGTTTAGAAATTCACTCATTTTAAGGTTGTGTTTATAATTGGGAATATTTGGACTCGTTTGTGTACTAATTGTTTACGCTGTCCACCAAATGATTATCTGAGTGTTGGGATAAAGTGCGGTTGTCTTAAATAGAGCTAAGTAAGAGACTGACTGCATGGGGCAGGGTCTTCCTTGAGAAATTTATAACGCGCATTTGTTCAGAAATAGACTTCATTTTTAGGAAGCCGGAATTTTATTGCCATGTTTAAAACAGACTAGATAGTTTTCCCTTTCTGAACCAAATGATTCCACCCATTATATTACCCGCTATATACTAAAAATCCAATTTTAGGCTCGTTCGCGAAATTGCAAAAACTACTATTAGCTGTGTCATATCTGTCCGTCTGTCTGTTTCTCCGCATGGAACAGCTCGGCTACCACGGGATGAATTTTCAAGAAATTTGATTATTTTTCGAAAATCCGTCCAGAAAATTCAAGTTTCTTCGAAACTTTGCAAAATGAACGGAATCTTTACATTAAGACCAATAGACGTTCTTGATCATATCTCGCTGGATGCGTCTTAGAATGAGAATTGTTTCGGACAGTGTTGTAGATAAAATCAAAACTCACATTTTATGTACAATAATTTTTTGGGGTAATCGTGCCTTTTATGGGATAATGTGGATAAGCCTTGTGGAGCCGGACATGTCACAGATTACAATATGGTACATGCGAATTACATGCTGGATACCTAAGGCTACGAACTCACACTCAGAATATGTAATACATATTGCTCTTCACGGCAACAATTGCTGTAGGAACGCGCCTCAGTGTTACGTTATACGTATTTTGTCTTTCATTTAAGCCTAGTTTGTATAAGTAGTCTATCTCAAATCTTCCGACCAAAAGTATGCATTTGTAATGTCTGACACTCAGGCTGCAGGCATCGCTGAACTCATCCTCCTTGATTCTAATATGCTAGCCCTGTCTGGCAAAGTACAAATTAAGACGGTCTTCATCTTACAATTTTTTGCACTTTCGCTCTACTTTCTCTGTGTTTGGCTCAAATATTCTCCCCGGCAGCCTCTCACCTCCTTCTAGTGCAAATGTTAAAAAAGATGAACAACACCGCAGTAGCCCCGTACACGTTGCACTCACCTGGTTGTGACTGGAATGACAAGTGGTGAAGCATTTTCGGAAACTGTAGCAGCCATACAAACACTTTGGCCGCCTGGTTTATTCTGGCCAGTACATCATGACACCTGTCTGTCGCCTCTGCCTGAAGAGCGAGCTTTATATCTTCAAGTTACAAATTTTTACCCCCATAAAGAATCGCACTTGATGCATAAGATAATAACCAATAATCGATTTTTAATATGAAAGTTAATTATTGTGCCTTTATTTATTTACGTTGGTATTAAATTTTTGTGATGCAATTCACAATTCCCTCTGTACCACATGTAAATGAACTAGATAGACAAGATTCCAAAAGACACATCCGTAACCACGAGCTTTACATTAGTTGCTAGTCAAAATTTATGTCACCACTGGCTACCAGGCTATCACTTGTTTGCTACTCTTTCATATTGTGTAACAGTTGCCGCTGTTAGTTGATCATAAACACTCTCCTGACTTCTCGTTGACAAAACAATACAACATACTCTTCAGTTTGAAGGGACAATACCCGGAGAATACCGTCCCTAAAGTCGAGGTATTTTTGTTGTAAATTTTGCAGACCAGCTCGTTTATAGTGTAACAGTCTGGTGGTGCGAACGAAGTTCAAACAAAGGTGGCACGGAAGGATACTGCTGAACGTCAGCCTGGGCCAGTTCCACTCCAGATCCTCACAGTCTGTCTGCAAGTTTCATCATATTTTCAATACCCCACCCCATTTTATGTACACCAGGTGCACTTTTTCTTGAAATATAACTTTGAGATTTCTAACTACTATGTTACTAGGATATTAAATTTATGGAAAATTTAATTGTATTTGAGGAACTTACGGATATTTATTGTTGAACACAAACATGTTTACAGTATTGTATCAACATGTATAAGTTACCTTTAGGACTCTCAGATGTATTCAGCGGAAGTGCCTGTGTTTGATAGAGTTGTTTCGGGGGTTAAAGTTGTTTCGGTGATTGTAGAATTGTCAGACGTAACATTACTGTTCTCTGGCATCCGACCAAGCTGTAAACACCATTCTTGTAATGACATAAACATTAATTACAATGGAAATGTGCAGAAAATTGTATTAAATCTAAATACTGTTGCAGCTTATTGTCTGTCATTCCCTTGAGAGTCAAATGTATGAATATATTTGTTGTGCGTTGTTTAACGGCGGTTCGTTGATCAGATTATCACAGCCCTTCAACCCGTAGCTCGCGGGCAAGATGTTGCTATTAGAGGTACTTGAAATGAGAAAGGGTTTTAACCCCCTACCTGTCAAAACCTAGATAAAAACACAAGAAATTTTAAAAACTCATGAGCTGTTTATTTATGGATTACATTAAAAATCCATTTTGTAAAACTGTTAATGTAGCGACTGCGTAACCGAGACTGAAATTTTTATTGTTTGTCTTCTTATTACCAGTTTAATTTTAATGCAAATATTGCATAAAAATACACAATTAAAGTTATGCATGTACTCATACCTATACTTATTTATCATTTACTTTTTGTATTGAATTGCGTGTTGCCCGTATGCATACCACATCTCCCAGAAGTTGCCCGCGGCACGTATAATGCTGAACAGGCCTGCTGTCTAGCGTTGAGCAATTAGATTAATATTTTGAACAAGAAACTGGAAGACGGCGTGTAATGAAGTGGTAATTTGCTCCCAAATTTAGAATGTTTGCTATAAAATCTAGTAAAGTATAAACGATAAAGTTTAAAGTTGGCATGTTTGGAATATGAAGCCCTGTCGTTTGGTAGAAATTTGCCCACCTTTAATGGGAATGTACTTGATCTAAACTGAAAATGGATCGAAATTAATGCAGCAGACTTTATAGTTACAAATAACGAAAGTAAACCTGTGAGTAAATTGTAAACTCGGAAATAAGATTACAAGCTTTGGGTATAAAAGATCAATATCTTATTCACATATAGTTTACTGTTTACTGTCGCCAATCTTAGTATTTGGTTTAGATCGTGAAATTTTTATGGGAAACGGAGTCTTCAGGAATAGATAATGATACACAAATATGGCTGTGAAAACCTTCGGAAGGGAAAAATTCAGCGACATGCTACAGAATTGTTCGGGGTACCACTTTCTTGCACGAAAACAACTGTAATGTCGTATACACATGCCGTTCAGAAATAAAATAGGAAAGCAAATAATTCCCAAGGACCAATAAGACTTTCAGTTTCCAGATTCGCAAATAATAGTTAGTTTCTCACAGTCACACGGAACAGGGTAGAGCTTTTCAGTAAGCCAAAAAAAAAATAATTCAATTACCTAAAAAATTTTAAAATTGCAAACAATGAAAAACTGAGTATGTTGGGTGTATTTTTTTTGCCCGCTTAATTATCCTACATACCTTTATGTTACTGGAACATTGCTCTTCTGCGAAAATCTGTGCAGAAATTGTTGTAATGTAAAAGCAGTCATACAGATTGTTGGCAAATGTGTTTGTCAGCTCAACAAAGTAGCGACCAATTAAGTATTCGCGAGAGAGAAGGAGAGAGAAAAAATCATGTTTCCCCAGACATGTGGAAAGGGAGAAGTGTCATTGTCATGGTCTGCTTAAACGCTCTTCGTTTGAACTCTCCTGCAATGGCCATCCTCAAAGGGAAGAATTATCTTTCGGAATCAGCAGACGGTTTTCCAAACGGTTCGTTAGTCCATACGACCGGCCCGAGGTGGAGCAGTGAAGATAAGTTCATAATCCGGCTACATCATTTTCAGGCATTTTTTCAGGCATACAAAGCTGAAGGGCGATGCCCTTTCACGTAGATGACCATTGTTCCCATAATAATATGCAGGCTGTACAATTATATAAAAAAACGGCATTGACAAAGAAGGTCTTCAGAGTTATAACGCGCAAATTCTTCAGCGTCTGAAGAGGTCATTCCTTAATCAACTAAACTCACAATTTGAAGAATTTTCATGGCCACTGTTTATACTGGTACCATCGTTAACTTCCCACTCAACCACTCACTTCAAACGCCCATCAAGTAGGTTTCAACTCGCCTGTGGATAACTCGAAGAAAATAGTACGATAAACGTAAAAATTGTCATCAAGGTCACTGTCATTTGAAGATAGTGAAAACCACGTAGAAGCGGAGGACAACTATCCGTCCAGAAAGAAAGAGAACAGCAAATAAGCTCACCTGTCTTGAGAATATGGAAAATATTAAGACGAAGACTGGGCGAGAGACGAAGATAAAATCGCTACGTGTGACTATTCTGCTGAGGACAGCTGGTGTAACCAAACACAAGGCAAATTTGGAAAGAAGCCCTCCTCATCAGCTGCTTTAGGCTAAGTGAAAGAGTGTTGTGAATATGAGGGCAAGAATTGTTAAACTTTCTGTGGATTCTGCTACGTTACATGACTGGGTGTTTAGTGTACAGCGTAGAAGTAACAGAAAGGAATTGTACCGTGTGAGACGAGTTTGGTGTACAAGGAAAGGAAAAGTTTATTTGTGCAAATGAGCGACTAAGAAATGAAGCACGATAAAATTACACTTTCCAAGCTTTTGTTCTCATATATTATTTAACCATCCAGTCAAAATTTAATTAATATATTGACCAGATACTTCATCTTCCTGACCCCATCAGTACCGGGTCCGTCTATTTTGAACAGAACTTACCGGACAGGGCTTAGCATTAGATTAATCGTATACTATGCATATGTAGCTCAAGGATCATGCTGAAGAACTGTGTATAAGAACAGCAAAAAGTAATACAAGGCAAGACACAGTTAATATACATAATTTTTCCCCTATGTTCCTTTGCTTATCCCACACTGTAATACTTTGATGACGTTACTTAACACTTCGTTATGTCTTCCTCATTTTCTGGCATTGTGGATCGTCGTTTAAAAATGTTTCGATGAAGTAGCTGATTAGTTCATATGATAACGTTTCTGGCTTCATTTAATGGGTCCCAATTTGAGCCTGGGCTAAGACGCAAGCTGAACCTATTGAGGATTATTGTGATGTTCCTTAGTACTTTTAGGGGAAATATCGGGATAATTAGTGAATTAGGTTACGAGTGTTTCCTTCCCGATCCTTTGGAATTCATTACGTACTAATCATCTTAAACTTCGACGTTATATAAAATGAAAAAATAACAGAATAGTTAAGTAAAGAATTAATAAAGAATAACCATACCTATAGAGAAAAGATACTGGTAACATTTTGTGTGATATAAAATTAAGCACTACCATTGACGGAATAGCTTAGGAAAATTAGAACACTTTTATTTTAGACAATACGTATAAGTGTGCTTACCCAATCCGTGGCGTTTGTTTTGGCACTGGGTACAACGTAGGTCTTCATATTCTCGTGCAAAATAGTGACTAGAATATTCATGGGACCACAAAGACCACGAAAATCATCATAACCCAGTGCCCACATCATGGCCCCAGCATAGCCCTTCTGTTTTATGAAGTCCATCTTAATCTGAATGCTTCTGGGATTCTCGTATCCTACCCACAAGTTTCCTGCAAGTGTGAGGTGATTATCTAAGTGAAAGCAATTTTTGTTTTATTGTCTTCAGTGGTATATTTTTATCTGAGAATCTAAATTAACACTTTAGAGTGGTCAGTAAGCCTACATATACCAAATTCTTTATACTTAAACTTGCTTGTGTTGCCTATTTAAATGTTCCACGATTCTCAAAAACAGGTGTTTTCCCCCAAAGATTATTTCTCTGTAACAGAGGCGTTGTATGCGAATGGAATTTTTAAATATGAATGAAAATTTTGTGCCCAAAATTTAGAGGAAATGTTCTTTTATAAAGATTCAACGCAACGTTATTAATTCATGAAATTTAATTGTATTTTATAAAACAGCTAGGTACTTAACAATTCTTAATTCCAACTTCAATCCATTCTGAGCTTATTCCTGAATTTTAATTAATTACTGCTTTTCCAAAGTAACTGAACTTTGTCACTAATTTGGAAGGATTTATGTAATGTTTCTATTCCCGTTCTGTGCTTCATTCTTATGATGTTATGAATGTATAAGTCTACTTACTTGTCTGCAATTATTTCAATCCTAATTATCTTAAAAATATCGAATATAGTTTTTGTTTTCTTCATCACAATTTAAATTAAAAAATTAAAATGAACCTAGGAAAAAATATGATATGTTGCAATTTAATTCTAATCCGTTTCGTCTTCGTTTCGTCAAGCTCAATAGCTTATTACAAAGCAAATCCTTGGGTTAGGTATACTGTTAAGAAACTAACACACTCCTGTTTATCGAAACCGAATGTTTTTTGTTGTTGTGTTCACAGCACCCCTATAATTCGTTCTGAATCAGAAATCCAGTATTCAGAGATTCTTTCGTAAGAACTTTACTGATTATTAAAACACGCTAGCCTCTTTTCATGGTTATAGAAATTTAGGTGTGAATATTGTTCAGTAAATTTCTTCTGGACATTTTGTTTCTAGATGTGTATAAATACGATACGTAATTTTATAGTGTCCTTTTTACCGCCATTTTTATTAGTACCTTGAAAATAATTGTAATGTTTAATTCAAGCCATACAGTTTTCACTCGCTGAAATACTAGTGTAAACTGCAGAAGTAATAAATTAAATCTACGATTCTAAGGTTCTGTCTGCTTTTCTTTCTTTTAAAAAAACCCCCTTAAAATTGTAGATTTTAAAACAAGAAAAAGTGATTTTAACATGATGGACTGTGAACGGTGTTTACATAAACGTATACTGAAGAAGTACAATATGCAGAATATGACCTTAATGCACGAGTATACCTTTATATGCGTAAGGACATTTCCCACAATCGTCCCATTTCTCTGTCCACTGACTGTTATTTTCTTGAAGTGCTCGACATATCTGAAACCAAATAGCGTAACCATTGTTTTGTATTGTTTGTTTTCTAGACATTGTCTATTATCTAAAGTTCGGAACAGAAAACATTATTTCTGGAAGCAAAAGTCATTCCGTCCATAGGCTAAGAAATGAACAGGTCTGTTCCGTCGGGCCCAGCTCACAAGTTGGTTCCCTATCCTTTCATCTGAGGACGGAAACAAATTGTGATTGCGACGCGTCGTTTTCTGTTCAGAATACAAGAAGACGGACAGTTCGCAAAGTGCAATACACCATTGTCGGAACCAATGGGAATAAACGTAACAATTATTTTATATTGTGTTTTAAACTTCATTATGGATATACATTATTGTAAGTCTGCTCCAAATATCTTTCATTTTGATAATAAATATTAATGTTTAGTGCAAATTTTCAAGGGAAATAACTAATAGGATTTTCATTTATTATTGAAAATAAATGATTGAAAAGGAAGGTTTTAATTTCGATTTTTGTTACTAGTCATACAGTATGCTGTACTATAGCATAACTGGAAACTTTCAGCGGATATTGACTGTTAATTAAATACTCTGAACATCGCAAGTTTGTTAAACCAAAATAAATCAATTTTGGTACAATAATGAAGAGTGAATAGAAACATGGAAGTTGACAGCACATGTAGGTACATTTGTAATCGTGTCACACATTGCAGGCAATTCCTACCTGGTAGTAAGGCATTCCTGTTGCATCTTTGGCATTCCTGTCAATGGGAGTGCCCGGTTCGTAGTTGGTATTGTTAGGGCTCAGTGTATACACATGTCCATAAAATGGAACGCCCACCACAAGCTTATCCGGAGGACAGCCCATATCCACCCACAGTTGAAGTCCATCATTCTGTGCAAAAATAAGGCGAAAAATGTTTTGTAATTTGGACCTCGCAACCAGCAGATTATGTCTTGTTATGTAAGGGGTAAGTGATATATTAAAAGTTATATGTGTGGTAGATATTTACAAGCAACAAAAAATAAACTGGGACGTTTGGAAGGCTAAACTACACCCCTTCTACACGAAGCTTTATGAAACATATTGTGGTACATATTAGATGGGTAGGGGCAAAAAAAAAATCGAAGTTTCGTTTAAAATGAGACATGGTCGTTACTTACTTATTCTTCCGAAATCAGTCATCTTTCTGTTCCATGCAGTAGCTTGCAATTTATGCTGTCCATGAAGTCTGGACAATGATCAGAATTACTGCACTATTAATAAACATTAGATAAATAATATGGAGTAATGTTACTGCCTTTTGTTTACACGTGCATCTGTATCTCTTATATTTGACAAACTCATGTTTAAGAATAATATTTTTTACAAAAGAGATGTAGGTTCCAACATGACCGTTTGGAAATATTAAACCCTTAACACTAAGTAATGACTGTACATTCTTTCAACTCTACTTTTCAACATATCTGAATTTTACCCATATATCATATTACGTTTCATTTTTCATTTTCAACACAAACAGATGTTACTTATCCAAACAATATTTTCCGATTGGTCTTTAAAACGGAAAAGCAATTTGAAGATTCAGATCGTCTAGAATGTTACCCTTTGGCGATGGGTAAATGTATCCTATCATTTTGAAAGATGGTGCAAAACACATTTAAAATTCAGCCAATTCAAAAACAAACATTTAGAACACGCCAACAACACCAATTAGTTACATCATATAATGATCTTTATAAACGCGGACACATTGACGATAACATCACCATAACAATGTAGTTCAACTGTAGGGTCTTCAAGTTATGACTTTCAGCATACAATACATGACTGTCAATATGACTATTACAAAAATTGTGTATTTGTAGGACTCAAGATGTTCAAGGGATCAGAGTAATAAGAAAGAACATTTGCACAACAAAACGAACACAATTTCTACGTACTTTATATGTCATATTGGCATTCAAATATATGCTATATTTTATGTTTTAAACCTGTTACCTACAGTCCCGTCTCTTGAGTAACCCACAATGTCGCCAGACGAGCGGCCGCAGACACCCCTCCGTAAATGTAACATGTGCGTTGTGTGATATACGTATGCATTGAAATTACACATTCACCAGGCAACGGCTGGTCCTAAGAACGGAGAATTTTTATACATTTTGAAGCAATAATTGTATGGGAGGTGGTGAGAGGCTACATTTATTGTAACGGAACATAATATTTACGACAGTGCCATTCCGTCATTGTGGTAAACGTAGGTTAGAGGCTAGGTGAATTGTTAACTGTATGAGGTAATAAAAAGTGTAGGTGATGGTAAGGAGATTTTGTGATGTGGCAGAGGCAAGACCTTGATCAGTCACAGTATTTAGCTTCCATTTTGATATCACTTGAGGAGCTGCAAAATGGTGGAACTAGAGACAGAAAGAGAGAGAGAGAGAGACAGACAGAAAGAAACAGAGGAAAGAAAATGAAGTGATAGACGAATTTATGTGCGGGGGAAGGAAGCACCACTTTGTTGTAAGGTTACAAGGATTCGTCCGCTCGTCCTTCTGGTATTATTAGTCTGAACATGAAAATGCAAGAAGAAGACGTCAGAATGGTGACAGTAGCAGCTGGAAATAAAGTCCGTGAAATTTTAATTCCTCATTAGTGCTGAAATGCATAATTTGGACACTTCATTTAATTATATTTAACCTTAAAGCGAGGGGTTGTATTTTGATAAACTGAATTTGGGAGACCTTCGTTTAGAGATGCCCGGTCCCAGGAAATCCCGGAGGCATACTTCTAGCCAGTAGGCCGGCAAACAAAAGTTGAAATCATCTAAGAGATGTATAAACATCCAGTTCTTACATTATAGTAAACAAGCCCCGTTTCCATTTTAAAAGCAATCCGGTTAATGTTGCTTAGGGAAATGCACAGTGTTTATTGTGATAGACGAAACACATAAATGCACTGTGCGAGAAAAGTGCAGGATGTGTATATGTTAAAGCCGGTGGCAAGGGGTACATTTAGGG
>Ga0136643_10011917_pt1 | contig 12918 bp, 5 predicted proteins | sample TergutLab28metaG_FD_96883 | JGI IMG/M metagenome (GOLD analysis project Ga0136643, IMG submission 96883) | Labiotermes labralis P1 segment gut microbial communities from Petit-Saut dam, French Guiana - Lab288 P1 (version 3) (version 3) | ecosystem: Host-associated > Arthropoda: Insects >...
ATACACCATGTTTAAAATATTCGGTACCTATATTTGTTGAATAAATATATAAAATGCAACTTTGGAGGTTAGCGGTGCGGTACGTCAACTATAGTTGACGTTAGGCGTCTAAAGGTTAATTAATTGTTATAATATGAGACAATTTTGGATTTGACATTTGGGGTAATTAACAGAAGTGCAGTGATGTGCATTCAGACAGCAAGGGTAAATGAATTTCCGCATGCAGTTTTAAATATCTATGAGCCTGTTCTGAATTTAAAAATCACGAATTACCATAAGGAAAGTTGTATTTAATATTCTCTAATTTCTTTACTGTATCATGCTTCCAGTATTTGTGTTTTCCTTGTGTTTACCGATAATGTATTAGCACCCTCGATCGTCGTGTTTTTGCACGTGTTCTCAGCTTATTCACAACTTTTATCGCTATAATGGTTAATGTTCTTTAACTTTTCGAACACGGAAAACAGGGCTGCCCTTCAGTCTGACATACTCCTAACTTAAATACTGGTCAGAGGGCAAAGACAAGTGTAGCCTTCATCAGCGATAACCACAGTCATGTTATTCCTTCTTCTCCCGGCCTTTATATCAGCTGGCTTGCCAGAGTTAGAAAAACGTGCGATGGCTCAGTCGAAATACTACAACAGAAATCCTATTATATATATATATGTGTGTGTGTGTGTGTGTGTGCGTGTGTGTGTGTGTGTGTGTGTGTGTGTGTAGATGGGAGAATAATATTAAACAGGACAAAGGCAACTAGGAAACTATAACATACAATGGATTAACCTCACTAATATTACATTCTTTGTTAAGTCTCAATACCCATGTTTTTTAACTTTCTACTTCTATAAAACTTAGGAATTTCTTGACCATCTGACCCATCTTTTTTCCTCGCCCAGGATTGTTTTACATGCAGCAAAATACAGAGTGATTCAAAACGATGGACTCAATTTTGTACGTCCATATTTGCTGAAATATACATGATATTTGAATATTCTATAACAAATTTAAAAAGGAAGTCCGAAGTTTTCAATTACCACCGCTAGAGTTCTCGCCTAGCGCACAGACGTGCAGCAGCGTCAGTTGAGAACAAATTGGCTGCTATGCAGCACAAGATTATTTGCGTGTATCAGGGAAGAACGTGAGATGAATTCAAGAGAGTTTTGAGCGTAGCCCACGCAAGGTAACCCATAGAGCGAGTAGAGAACTTGGAAAACCGCAATCAAATGTTTGGAGTGTTTTGAGGTGCCATTTACTCTTCAATTGAGCCCATCTTTTTGAATCACCCTGTATGTGACGAACTGAATTTATCTATAAAGGTTTTGTGTACTAAATTGCAATTTAGATATATTATATAAATCTCATACAATTCCTAGCGGAAGATCAGACGTTTCTGGGATACACGGCGTTCCTTCTTTGTCTCTATATTATTACTATTCTTTTGCTCTACGTGTAGCTGAAGATTTATCTTAAGAAATGTTACAAGGGAGACAGACGATGGGTTCTGAAGTAACCAGTAAAGATAACGGAAAGTATTAGACAAATGTTTGAATTAAAAAATGAAAGAACTTTTTCCGGAAGTAATTTTGTTCGTTCCAGTGACAAGAGAGGAACAGATGAAACTCAAGTTCCAAAATTGGGTAACAGAATAAAGAAGATACATACCCTTTATATTCCTATGACTTTCCAATCCCTTGAAACTACCTCTTACACCTCTATAACACCATCCGTTCCCTCATGACCGAAGCTCATCATCAATCCGCCTATCTCCAGGCTTCCAATTTTCCCTTCCTGTTAAAAGCTTCACTGATAAGAGCTTAAAAACTACTTTTTCTCAACTTAGCTCATTCAATTTTCCTTCCTGGACTTCTCTTCTTGATGGAAATTCTCCATCATATTTTTTTTTCTCAAAGAATTACCTTCATCTTATGGCTAAAATATCCATAACGTACTTTCAACTTTCAGCCTCCTTGTACCATCTAGCAACCACTCGCAGAACTACTAACCTCAGAACATCGATCCAATCTCTGGTAGTTCCAGAACTCTGCCACGGATGGCGCACACTCCCTGTTCAACTCTGTCGGTCGATGAAGCTCTTCGCGTTCAATTGACCGCTAAAAGCACGCTGGTTACTGTTGGCCCAAACCGCTTTTACACAAACTTTGCCCATTTTATTCACACACTACATATATGTGCTACGTTATTTTCTTAAATTAAGTTGCGGTTATGAAGATCAACAATATTACTTTCTCTCTCTTAAGATGATTCAACCCACCGTGTTTTAATTTAAATCAATACAACCAATCGTTTTTTCCGCTGAACACAATTTTCAATTTTGGATGCATAATACCCACTTAAATGTAGAATTCCAGTTTGCAACAACTCATTATCAAGCTCCGTACAAGAAAGTAGAAAGATAAAATGCTACATTTGGAATTAATAGTCAGCTAATTCTGAGATCACAGTAATTTTACAGCTGCTTCTAATTTCGAATGCATGAAATATAAAATCAATCAACACAAGGCATTAGTATATATCTTCTTCTTATAAAACGCTACAACCACTTTCTTCCAACTATCTCAATTCTGTGTTACTTTCTTCCAATTGCTTATGTTTATGTTTATATCTTCCAAAAAGTCATCTTCCCACGTGTTTTAGGTCTTCCAATTGGTCTTTTAGACATGGATCTCCATCTATTAATCTTCTGCACAATATTATCCTCAGCCATGCGCTCAAAATGGCCTATCCAGTTTAATCTTTGTTTTTTAATAAACCCCATTACATTTTGTCCTTTAAATATATCATTTAATTCTTGATTAGTTTTAATCCTCCAGTAGCCATCATCTGTTCTTGTAGGATCAAATATTTTCCTCATGATCTTTCTTTCGAAAGTCATCAGTTTATTTGTCATATTTTCCTTAAGTACAAATGTTTCAGAGACGTGAGTTACTGTTGGGCGAATTAACGGGTTAAAAAGTTGTAGTTTGACGTTTCGGGATATTGATTTTGACGAAAATAGTTTTTTTGTGAAAATGGTATGCCCCATTTCCTACTGCTATTCTTTCTTTAACCTTTTGATGCCTAATGTCAACTATATTGGTCGTACCGCACCGCTAACGTCTAAAGTAGAATTTTATATATTTATTCAACAAATATAGGTACTGAATATTTTAAACGTGGTATATACTCTCCGTTTTTTTTCCTCTTCAAAATGCAGTTTGTTTCATAATTTTAACGTATTTGGTTCCTGTGTTATTCACATTTTATATACAGGGTGTGTTAAATTTAAAAAAAATATTTCCGACGCCAAAAGGTTAATTTCCTCCTCGATAGAGTTACAGAATTCACCACTGTTCTTATGTATTTAAATGAATTCACTTGTTCAAGCTGTTCTTCTTCACTATTTATGTACATAGGGTGAATTGTTTTTCTAGTATATATCACGCGTATAAATATAACGACCCGGGATCTCATCTCTATGATGTTACAAAATATAGTATCTTATTTTTCAAATAATGTAGGCTTCAAGACAATATTACATATGGTCATGGAAACCTCGCACTTAAATTTCGAATTTCTAATTAAAAACCTGCAACAATGTAAGTTGCAGAGTTAGAGGTGTTGCGCCCACAATACATGGTTTAGTGTATTTGCCTAACAGAAGAGAAGGAGAATTTGCCGCATGAGAAAGGCGATTCCATCTCCTGAAAATGTGATCGGAATTTGGAAAATTCAAGTGCAGCACACAGGGGCACACACGTTTTTCCCTTTAGTTTAAACTTAATAAGTACAATTTCTAGTGTGTAATTTTGACTTACGGGTACAGCACTTGACATGTTGGCTATGGAAATCTATGAAATTCCAAATCAGATGAAAATTTAAATCCTTATGAAATTAACACTTGGTAGAGTAGGGATTTGTGCACTATCAGTCACAAATATCTGTGTGTAAAACACAGGTAATTTTCATTATAAAACCCAACCAGTTTAATTCATTTATTAAATTATGGGCTTTTATTTTTAGGTCCATAAAAATGCTTCAATATATTACTTTACAGCAAGCATAATTTTGCATTGCCGAAACAGATGGAATGTACAGGGTTATTCGGAATGGTTGTTGGGGCTTTAACAAAATGTCATACGCAAAAAACTTGAGATAGGAGTATATGTCTTTCTTTAATTAATAGAATAACACTCTACGTTTTTGTTACATACCTTACAGGTTCTCTACATTTGAACCCTTTGTGATTCTACTGAAGGTAAGAATCAGAACTGCCATTGAAACCATCACCGCTGACATGTTACAAACAGTTTGGAACGAACTCGATTATCTTATTGATGTTTGTAGAATCACAAAGGATGAATATATAGAGCACCTGTAAGGTATGTAACGAAAACCTGGAGTGTTGTTCTATTAAATAAAAAATACATATACTGCTATCTCAAGTGTATTGTGCATGACAAGTTGTTAAAACCCCAACAATCATTTACAATAACCCTGTATATTGCAACTAAGTTTTAAAAGTTTAAATCCTCTTGTTATGAATCAGAGATAAATGAGAAGATAATTTCCAAAGAGAATAAGATCTGAGGCTTTAACAATAATATAGGCTTTTAGAAAAAAAGTAAATTACTGACATATATATGGTGTTTGTTCATGCTGGTTTGTAAGACATCTTAAACTAGAAGAAGAGGTGGTTTAAACTCCAAAGTTTCAGTGAAGAAAAAAATTCAATCTGTCGCTGTCAGCAAATATTGACTTTAACACTACCAGAGTCATAGCCAGCTGATAATCTGGCAGCCAACGAAGTAATTTCTTGAGCAAATGTATTTGAGAATTCCGAGAAAATACGTACGGCTGTCTGTTTCCAGTTATTCGTACTCAGCGTCTAAACATGGATTCCTATAATCCCTATTTCACTGTACTGATATTTTTGAACCGAACGCAGCGGTAATTAAGGTCAAATGTCACCGTATAACCTACCAAATAAGTTGAGGGTGTGAGTAGAGATATAGCTATAATCTTTCTTTAACCTTGACGCCTGTTGTGGATGGCTAGTTAAGACCACATCCTGGTTACTTTGCTTCCGGGAATGATCCGGTACGTCTTTTATAGGAGCCTGGTTGGTCCTCGGGGCGGATGTGGACGGGTACGTAAAACCTCGCTTCCACACGGATTCGATACTCTGACCTTCCAGGTCGTAGCCTTTCGACATATCGACTACACCAAAGACCACAGCTGTGGCCTCTACAGAAAGTTCAACATTGTATTGTTGAATTTAACAAAGTGAATTTGCTATTACATGTCATCCATACACTGCGACCGTGTGTTTGTTCTGAATACAAAGGATTTACATATTATTTCATTTTTCGGATAACACGAAACATGAGCTTCCTATAACCAGATATGTGATCGTCCCCATGAAAAGTTTCTCCTGATGATGGGCACATAGTCGCCCGAAACATAAAGAGTAAAGAAATAAATATACTAAGAAAAACTGTGCATCAATTTGGCTTTATTTACAAGATTTTGTACGGTGCGTGCTTACATATTTCGGGTATATACAATTGCCACAACTGTTGCATCTTTTGACAAAGCTCCTAACAGATTTAGTGAAACACTCAAGAAATTCAAGAATGCCCCAGACTTTTGTGTCACATAAAAACCCGCTCTAAAATACCTGTTCTGCCTATAAAAAAAATTTACATACGTCAGGGCTAATTGGAATAACATTTAAAATTAGTATAATAATTACTGACATCTACTTTGTACTTGCAGGCAGAAAATTTATGTGTGTGTGTGTGTGTGTGTGTGCCGGGTAGCTCAGTCGGTATAGCGACTGGCTACCGGTTGGACGGTCCGGGGATCGAATCTCGGGGGGAACGAGATTTACCCCCTCCCCTGTCCAGACCGGCCCTGGGGCCCACCCAGCCTCCTGTAAAATGGGTACCGGGTCTTTCCTGGGGGTAAAGAGCGGCCGGGTAGTGACGCTAACCCCTCACCCCCTTCTAGTGCCGTGGTCAAGAAAGAGTAGAGCTATACCTCTACTCCCCCTATGGGCCGTACAGCCTCTACAGATCCTCAGTGCCTGTACGACGGTGCACTTATATATATATATATATATATATATATATGTGACTCTGCAGGCCACCGAGGCTCAAGGCCTCTTGACACCCAGTTTTCTGTTTTTCGTGATATTGTGTCCTTTGAAGTTGGCTAGACTCTAGCTCCTTCTGGCAACAAGCACACAGGACGGACCTGCATTCGAGCTAAAAGTGAAATTCGAAATTAAGATCCCATTGTTGTGGTGGTAGAAGAGATACGCCTTAACGTGTGTGGCAAATTATTTTCCCCGACAAAGCAGACTAAGGAACGTGTCGTGGAATTTTTAAATTCAAGTGTATATAAACGCGGTAACCGTGAAAACAACGAAAAGTTCCGGCAGATGTGAGACTGCCGCAATTCGCTAAAATGAGAACAATTCTGTTCAAGTCATTTCAAGCCATGAATAATCTAACATATCTCCGTACGCACATTAAAACTCTATATATTAACTTCAGGTATCCATGTATTGCTATGGATTCCGGTGACCGAGCGGTGTAGGGCGTGCGTCTGCGGGCTCTCGTTTGGAGGAGCTTGCGGGTTCAAATCTCTCCGGGTTCATGGATGTCTGTCTCCTGTGAATGAATGTTGTGCGGGTTATTAGATAGAGGTCTCTGCGACGGGCTGATCACTCGTCCAGAGGAGTCCTACAAAGTGTGGTGTGTCTGAGTGCCATTGTGAAACCTCCATTATGAGGAGACCCTGCACCACTAGGGGGCTCTTGGCCCAAGAAAATAAAATATATATGTATATATATTGATTTGAGTACTATATTTGCTGGGCAAGCATGGCATTGCTTATTATATACATCATAAGAATGAGCGATACGTATGTGAGTCATTTACAAGTAACATCATTAGCAATACTCACAGCTTCATCAGCAATTTAGTTTTTCCTCAGTAATTTTAACTTCCTGCCAAGTAAACTAACATAAACCCTAGAATTATTGAATAATAATGGGGATATATAGAAAAGGTTCTTACTGTGCTTTACTATTCTAATACTGATCTACCGAAACAAAACAAGTTATGTTCAGATGACGGATTTTTGCCCACTATTTAAAAAATTTTGTGCTAGAATCTGATAAATGACGGCTATCTCCAGATATGATTTAAGTACCCTTATAGACTGTCGCTGGTTCGATCCCAACTGGTGTTATTGGAAGTTTTATTTGACATAAATTCCTTCCGATCGCACTGTGGCCCTGGGGTCGACTCAGCCTCTAACAGAAATGAGTACCAGGAGCATTTCCTGGAGGTATGTGTCCGGTACGTAAGGCTGACAACCTTACCAGCATCTTGTGCCGTTGTCATGTAATCTGGGAACCTTAATTTCCTGGAAACCTCTGGGCCACTCCAGGCCTGTAACGGGACTGCTTTACCTTGTCTTTTACCCTTGTAACCTACTCCAGCTTTCATAAACCAGCAAACGGAACAGTAATATGATGGTGATATAAGGGAAGTTTTGGCTAATATTTCTTGCCTATGCACTTCATTCATTAGCGAGTGGGATTCTAAATAATGATTACAATATAGAAATAGATATTAAACATGTGAGATCTCCTTAAAATATGCATTAAATGTAAAGGTAAAGTGTTCCCGTTACAGGCCCGGTGTGGCCCAGAGGGTGGGTAGAGATATAGCTCTACTGTTCCATGACCGCGGCACTAGAAGGGGGTGAGTGGTCAGCAGGACGCCCCGGCCGCACTTTACCCACGGGAAAACCCGGTACCCATTTTACAGGAGACTGGGTGGGCCCCAGGACCGGTCTGGACGGGCGGAAAATCTCGTCCCCACCGGGATTCGAGCCCAGACCGTCCAGGCCGTAGTCAGTCCCTATGGCGACTGAGCTACCCGGCCCACTTAAAATGTGTATTACACGGTAAATTAAGAAATGAACACATACAGAATTGCTCCTACTTGCACTGGTTTGAAGCAGAATTTATTGTAGGTGGAAGCAGAGCTGTAGGATAGGAAGTGCTTACTGATGATGCTTGACTACTTTTGAGACTCAATCCATATGTTGTTCGTAACCCTAAACATAAAATGAATTTAGTAATATTCGAATTATTAATACGCTTAACCTTTTGGCGCCGGATTTATTTTTTTAATTTTAGTACACCCTATATATAAAAGGTGAATAATACAGGAACCAAATACGTTAGAATTATGAAACGAACTGCATTTTGAAAAAAAAAGGAGAGTATACACCATGTTAAAAATATTCGGTACCTATATTTGTTGAATAAATATATAAAATGCAACTTTGGAATTTAGCGGTGCGGTACGTCAACTATAGTTGATGTTAGGTGTCTAAAGGTTAATATATATTAGTTAGAAACATGAAAAAATTTTCACATGTGGGCCCTTCTTATGCTTGTTAAAATTTATACCATATTCTAGAGGGTGGCGAGTATTATTTCTTGAAATTATGGTAATATTTTGAATAAATCTAGTGTAAGGTCAGTTTTAGTTCAAAATCTATATTCATTCACGTCTAAGGCAAGCCAGTTTTATTAGGCCTGAGTTTTATCGGAAGTCATATTTTGAGGCTTCGTGTTCTTTTATTGGAAGATTGCATGCCGGTTCTATTTTTGTCTCCAAAGAACTTACGTTGATAAAGTTTTAAAAACTGGTGTTTTGAATGTCATTTTATTTCAGATTCTGGTGAAATATTCTAAGTAAACTCGGGTCCCACAGATATTAAATTTGCATAATTATATCAGAGAGTTTCTATATCTGTTGTTTCTTGTACAGCTATATGAGTGTAAACATACTTACTCCATGGAAAAAAGCCCTTCTAGAGAAGCTAACCGGTTCTCAGCTAGTCAACAAATTCCTCGCATTTTATGGAACCCGAAGGTTCATTACCGCATTCCTCAAGTGCCCACCAACTGTCCCTATCCGGAGTCAGCTCGATTCAGTCCGTGCACCCGAATCCCAATTCCTGAAGTTTCATCTGAATATTATCCTCCCATCTACGCCTGAGTCTGAGGGATAGATACAACTTTGAAGACCCACGCTTAAGTGTAAACGTACGTCAATTTTTTTTACCCAAGCATCAAGTATTAACTTCATCAGATACAGCAAACTTTTGAACCAATCGTGTACAAATTTATACAAACTAGAAATTGTGTTCACTCAAAAATACATGGTTATTCGAAATGATTGTCAGGATTTTAAAAAATTGCCATCTCGTTCTCCAGATATGCAACCCCACGTGACTTCTATCTGTAGGGTTACGTCAAGGATCAGGTTTCTGTTCCTTCTCTTCCCGCAAGTTTGCCGGAACTGAAGAAACGAATGAGAACCGCCATTGAAACCATCACCGCTGACATGTTACAAACAGTTTGGAACGAACTCGATTATCGTGTTGATGTTTGTAGAATCACAAAGTGTGCACATATAGAGCACCTGTATGGAATGTAACAAAAACTTGGAGTGTTGTTCTATTAAATAAAAACTACATAAACTCCTATCTCAAGTGTATTGTGTATGACAAGTTGTTAAAACCTCTACAATAATTTCGAGTAACCCTGTACTTTTAAAAATGAAAACCACCAGAACTGCAAAGATATTGTTTAAAACTATGCTTTAAGCATTACGCTTATAAGAATTGGGTGGTATATAACAGCCGTAAATACAGGGCAATGTAACTGACAAACTGTAACGTGATTAAAAGAAGGCCATTGAAGCTAAGGTTTTATCCGTCAGTAAGTTTCTGTTATTGACCTTGGGAATCTACCTAGTATAGAACCGTTTAAACAAAGCTACCAATACACAATACATTTTGGAGCGGGATGGAGAGAAGGAATTTAACAAGATGGCGTTTTGATTTAAAATATTTACTGCTAGGATTTACAACTTTGAAATACAGCTTCTGCTTCAGCTACCAGAATGGGGAACTTCCGTAATGCTTTACGTCACTTCCGGCTCTCAGACATGGAATGCCGGACTAGAACGTTAACACCCAAGAAGTGGCAGAGTGGCTGTGGTGTTCGTATAACGGGGGGGGGGGGGAATTTGTGAAAAAAGGGGAATAGAGGGAGCAGAGAACTGGGACAATTTAAAGAGGATTAAAGGATTGTGGGTACACAGACACAAAATGGCGGCGCGAATTACATTGTACCGCTCCTGATAGGGAAAACTGAACAACCCCCTTTAGTAAGTAAATATGTAGGTAAAAGTTATAGTTAACCTTGTAACATGCCACGCAGGTACGGTCAGAAGAGTAAGCTTACATATTCACTCATTTAAATCTTGACTGTCGAAGGAGTGGGTGGCCAACCCCACGACCCAAGCACATTTACCCCTGCGCAAAACACCCGGTACTATTTTATAGGAGGCTAGGTAGTAATTGGGGACCGGTCTGGACGAGTACAGAAAATCTCGCCCTCACCGGGTTTCGAAATCAGGACCACACAATTCGTTGCGAATCGCTATATCGACTACAACTATTGTCAACTATAGTGGTCTTACCGCACCGCTAACCTCTAAAGTTGCATTTTATATATTTATTCAACAAGTATAAGTACTGAATATTTTAAACATGGTATATACTCTGTCGGTATAGTTCGCGTGCGGACAAAGGCCACGGAGTTTAGTTTTAGTTTAGTTTATATACTCTCCGTTTTTTTCTCTTCAAAATGCAGTTTGTTTCATAATTCTAAAGTATTTGGTTCCTGTATTATTCACATTTTATATATAGGGTGTGCTAAAATTAAAAAAATAATTCCGGCGCCAAAATGTTAATGTGTAGTTAAAATTAGAAATGATGATTGTAATGCAATTGGTGCAATTAGTGGGATGTAAAATGATGCAAGATTTTAACAAAATAAAACTACACACCTGGGTTTATATTTTCATTCTAACAGTAAAATTCCACATCTTGTTTAAGGTAGGTTCCTGGGGTTTTTGTGATTGCTTTTCATACGTAGAAATTATAGTAATCGTTTATAATTTCCTTTCATAATTACCATTATTACATAATTTTTAAGTTTCCAATTATGGCTATGATTTGGGATTATCCTACATTTCTTCATTCCGTAATGAATACAAAACTCATAAATAACTAACTATTTAGCTAACTAACTAACAAATTCCATGAAGCAGAGTTCATTCTGAGAAGCGAAGAAGTCCTCAGCAAGTTAAGAAATTCCCGGTATTTTATGGAAACCGAAGGTCCATAACCGCATTCACAAGAGCTCACCACTTATCCTTCTCTAAGCCAGAGTCCAGACTCCTCATCCCACTTCTCGAAAAATCCATTTGAATAATATACTTCCATTTACGACTAGGTCTTTCAAGTTAACTCCTTCCCTCAGGTCTCCCAACTAAAATCCTGTATGAACATCTCCTGTCGCCAGACGTGCCACATGTCCCCCCTCATCTTATTCCTCTCGTCCTGATCACCCTAATAATATACGAGTGAGGAGCACAGCCGATAAAACCCCTCATTTTGTAGTCTGCTTCACTCCCGTGTTTCCTTGTCCGTGTTAGGTCCAAATATCTTCCATGGGACCCAACAGAAAATATAACATGCTGAATTAACAATACGTTTCTACGTAAACTAAAAACGTGCACATTAAACTTTAGACGCCTAACGTCAACTATTGTTGACGTACCGCACTGCTAACCTCCAAAGTTGCATTTTATATATTTATTCAACAAATATAGGTAACGAATATTTTAAACATGGTGTATACTCTCCGTTTTTTTTCTCTTCAAAATGCAGTTTGTTTCATAATTCTAACGTATTTGGTTCCTGTATTATTCACATTTTATATACAGAATGTGCTAAAATTTAAAAAAATAATTCCGGTGCACATTTCCAATTAATGCTTAAAATATGAGGAAAAATGAGATTCGTCGTTTGGACAGACAAGGTTATTATTTTCGTTCTTGGAATTGGTGAGCCTTCACGCCATATCGAATAAATTAGTTTCTGATCTCATCGAATCTTCGGATATTAAAGGAATTTAATTTTATTGAACCTTAATGGAAGATGTCAGCATTTTGTCTCGAGAAATTTTCGTTTGTTTTCGTTAAGTCGGAGGGAGTAAGTAATTCGTTTTACTCTCTAGGATTCTACGTTTAGAAATGATATTGATTTTAGAACTATGAAGCCCAAAAAACTTAAAATATATTAGCATTTACCAGAATTTTAATAAATATGCTTTCTTGGTAAATGTTGTATTGTCCTGCTATACGGGGTAACAAAATCTGTAACACAAAACGTTGCTAGCACAATTCCAAGATCACATTTTTGCGTTACATATGTACTTTGCAATAAATGACTGCAGAATCATTATTATTTATGGTTTATTTTATTTTGTTCAATTCCTAAGTTCAGTGCTAATTCTGTAGGCGTTAAATTTTTAGGTTTATATAAAATTATTTCTCCTTTCCTTTCCTGTTCTACGGAATTTCATAGTAAAGACAAAGATTTATGCGAATTTTTTACGGATGTTCACCAAATTTTACATACAGCCCTAATCTACACTATTACTGCCACTGAAAAAAAAAGCGAAAAAATTTTTCTACTGTCATCTTGTCAAATTTTTACACGTGCTATTCTGTTAAATACTAAACTACAGCATTTAACATTTTGACGCCTAACGTCAACTATAGTTGACGTACCGCACCACTAACCTCCAAAGTTGCATTTTATATATTTATTCAACAAATATAGGTAACGAATATTTTAAACATGGTGTATACTCTCTGTTTTTTTCTCTTCAAAATGCAGTTTGTTTCATAATTCTAACATATTTGGTTCCTGTATTATTCACATTTTATATACAGGGTGTGCTAAAATTAA
>Ga0136643_10011919_pt1 | contig 12917 bp, 3 predicted proteins | sample TergutLab28metaG_FD_96883 | JGI IMG/M metagenome (GOLD analysis project Ga0136643, IMG submission 96883) | Labiotermes labralis P1 segment gut microbial communities from Petit-Saut dam, French Guiana - Lab288 P1 (version 3) (version 3) | ecosystem: Host-associated > Arthropoda: Insects >...
CCGTAACCATTGAACTTTGGATATAGGTGTTTTGGGTTATATCGGTATAGTTGACCTAAGGAACACTCTCCCGAAGTTAGGTCCTTTCCTCCTGGGACACCCTGTATATAAAATATAGTGAGTTGTGTTAGACTATTTATATTATATTTATATTTTATACACCTATATTGCTATTAAACTTTTCGTGCATAAAATGGCTGCAGAAAATGTAATATTCTTTTGTAGCAGTGTAAAACGGTTCCATAAGATGTGGAGGATTTAGTCTTATAAGTTTTTACAATGGGTCGTATACGGGGGAAGTTAATTTTATTTTTGAGTGGCCAACTCGTTACACTGGGCTTTATTGATATTAAGGAACTCCCTGAGGATGATCAAGATAGATTGAAACATGTCGGAATTTTGACAAATTGTGCGTGAAAAAAAATGTTGTTTTACGAATTTTTTATTAATGCGCGGTTACGAGTAACTTTAACAGTAATGCAAATAGTTAATAATATTGAAATTTATGTTTTCATATTCTGGAAGAACGTTATTTCTTCATTCATATCCTCGTTTTCGATTTGCGATATCAATATCTACTGCTTGTTCTTTTGCTGTTCTTAATTTAAACTGATGTATTACTGTGCTATTATCCAAATTTCATTTCGCGTGTCACACTAACCAACCTACAGACAACAGTAAAATGCTTCTACTAAATAAAACAATATGTAACTTTATTTTCCAGGTTATCCGTAACTTCACGGTTGAGTATGATTATGAAATGAAGTACAAGTATAGAGCGCTTCGGATACCGGCATCACCACTGAAATTCAGGATGATGGACAGAGAGGGATGACGGAGCCCAATAAATTTGTCAGCGTTAATTATGTCAAGAGTTTGAATATGCCATTTGATTGGAGAGATTTGTCTGTAACACAGAGATTAAGAGTTCCGATATCAACTATGACAAATGTTCAGAGAATCAAATTTGGTGAAGCACATGTACCATGAGAAATATAAGGGCAAGAATAACTCATGAAAGCTGCTTAATAGTAGGGCAAATATGCTTTCGAAATTTGTGTTCTGTTTAGTCAAGTTAATACGACAAAATACCACCTAAACTACCGCGCAGACAATTCGGCACTCAGTAGTTTGTGATTATTTTTTATCCTGTCAATGTATCTAGAATCGAAAGCTGAAATTTTTAAAGGTGAACTCAAAATGTCTGCCTCCAAACTGGAAATTTCGAGCTTCCGCTATGTTGTTATTATTGATGATAATATACTCGTACAATATCTGTCGTTTGGCTGCGCTGGCATGATATGCAGTTCACACCGCTTCTTATTGAGCCGTTGCTTGTAGCTGCACACAGCGTGTATCGAAGGGAATTACGTATCGTAAGCAATATAAAGATGACCTTTCGAAGTAGAATACAAAATAACAAATGTATTCACATCTACATACAAAATGCACAGTACAGCAATGAACATTATGTTTAAAGTCTCTAAACCAGAAATGTAATTACTAAAGAAAATTCACTTCCTACGTTCCAAAATGAAAGTGCTTCCCCATACGTTTGCCCAGTCGGTTAAATGACCTTCGAGAAAATGTTCGGTGGTTATGCTGAGAATCGACAGCGGGGGTACTTTTTCCGGAAATTAAGTGGCCGGAGCGTTAAGACTATTGTTCCCATCAAATTCAGACACTAAGTATCCGTGAAGCTATAACTACATTCCATCATACGCCTTCATGGTGTGGTAAAAGGTAAAATTTACATTTAGTTATGACATGAGGAAAATGACGACCTAAATACAAATTTACACCCAAAGTGTAGATATATTCTCAAATTGAAGCAGAAGTTACAAATGGCAAATATTTTGCTTTAGAGACTTAATATGTAAGAAGTTAATGTTGGAATTTAAATGTGAAAAAGGGAAATAAAATGTAGAGGAATTACGGAAGACTGGAATAATTGGAGAAAATAAATGGATATAAAAACGATTTTGTTTGCAAGTAGAAAATGTTGAACGGACGCTATGAGGAATATAAATGAAGAGAGGAGAGAGAGAAACTAAGTGAAGAAAAGTATGTGAAGTGACTGAGATTTACCGTAAATGTGTGTTGTGGGGGATGTGTGAAAAGTTAGAGTGGAAAAATAAAAGGAAAATACTGTGAAACACTATTCGGCTCTGTATGACCGGAGAATTACTGACAGCGCCATGAAACAAACGCCCATCCCCTCCACTGAAACGACAAATTTAAGATTTGCTTATTTTAATGGTAGAAATAATGCGATATTTCTGTAGCTTTGAGGTGTGTTCTGTAGAATAATTTTTGCTTAATATGCAGGTTAGGAAATGTAAACTTGGAGCAATAATTCTTTTCAATTATCTCGATATCTCCAAATATTCCGGAAAAATGTTTATTCGCCATTCGCTTTGCCCTTGATTTTTTTAACATCTTTTGTTCCAAACATTATTTTCTCCCATTTAATCTTTCAGAATATCTTGCTCGAAATGCAACACGAAAGAAAGAATTTGTTAAGGTAATATTCATGCCCTTCCATATTCAACAAAATTGAAAAGTTGCTGCTTTGTTGTACCACAACAAAAAAATATTATAATTACAAAAAATGAACTAAAACAACAACAACAACAGGTAAACTGACATAATATTGAGTATGGGCCTCAGGAAACAGCACAATGTAGGTTTCAGTTAGTATAGACATGTGTCTATGACGTTTCGAATTCATAACATTGTTCAGTTTCGGTGACAGACGAAGGACGACTATGGAGCACTGGCGCAATCATACCGACAGGTGAAATCCTACATATTCGACGGGAACTTGTCCTAGTGTCAGTTTGTCCACTAAAGATCCTAATGGCCTGGGTGCGAGAGAGATTCTCCGCTGTGCGAATAACCGCCTGAGCCAAGGAACGATCCAAGATTGTTCAAACGTGAATATCAATTATGTAAGGATGATGTAAATTTTGGTCTCCAGTCTGATACCTGATACGCTGTCTTCACGCTGACAAGCAATTTTCTGCGAAATGTTGTACGGAAGCTGCTTCAAGGTCTGCCTCCAGCTGTGAGACAGAGGTTGTGTTTCAACAAGAGTGATTTCAAGCATTGTATGGGGAATATATCCCACAGTGGCTGAACACGACAATACTATTGTATCTATGAAGTGTGTGGTGTTTGATCATTGGATACCCTGCACCACTGCAAGTGACATGTATCTCAAAAAGCAAAGGACTCAGGCTATATGTGGTGTAATATACCAGACTTACTGTTTAACAAGTAATCGATTTATGGGGACCTAGTTTGCGAATTTATTTTAAAACTCTATACTACTTCACTTGGAATGCTGTAACATTTTGAGACAAATCACCAGCAATAATTACCACTAGGTTTTTGTAATTCACAGACTAAGTTATATCTTTCTAAATACAAAAGAGAAGTACTAGAGACATCCTGAAATTTTGTACCGTCAAAATTACTGGGGAGTTTGTGTGAATAATACTGATAAAACTGATTACATTAAAAGCTATTCTGTATCTTGTCACGCTGCACTCAAATGATAACTCGAAGTTGATTAGACACACTTGTAAATTTGCTTGCTCATGGTGACGGAACATTATGAGTCGTTATTCCGAGATAAAAAAAAAAACATACAATCTGGCCTGTGTAGGCACAACAGCAAGTCTTCTTTGATAGTCAGTGTTCGCGAGATGATGTGGAGGTGCGTTCGCCTGGGTTGCTCTCTGATCGCAGACAGCCAACAGCAAGTGTTGCGTAATGTCAGTGCGATTGTGCTCAAGAGATGTAACAGCACTGCGGCCGTCGCACAGGTCAGACCAGAGGAATGGGATTGCGCAAAGCCATTTGAAGATATTCCAGGGCCAAAACCGTTGCCCATAATAGGGAATATGTGGAGATTTATTCCCTATCTTGGTAATGTACATTACTGTTTTGTTACTCCGTTTAAGGTCCATCAACGAAATGAACACATGCAATAAACATGTGCTCTATCCATCTATCAGCATCTTTATATCATCGCAAATAGCCAACATATTTTTATAAGGTTCATTATTGTAATTTTTATAGTAAAATAGTGGGATGAATTTAGCTGTAGCACGTATAGGCCCAAAATTATTCATAATGTTCTTTTAGGTGTAGTGCGGTGTAATATTAAAGACAGGAACTATCCACAGATAGAAAAATTTTTGGTGCTTTCGCGTAACCACTGTTTTCACGGCAAACCAAAAATCACTTATTGTTTTAATTGTTGAGCAACACGTAGCCGAAAGAAGTGTACAGCGTATTCTCTTCATGTAAACTGCCCGATGTTTTTGTTCCAGTACCAAAAATTGGAATTTCTCGACATATATTTATAAAAGTTTTCAACTTCGGATTTTTCGAAAATTCGTTCAGCTGGCGCCGAGCTGATATATTCGGACAGACAGAGAGAGAGAGAGTTAGAAAAAAAATCAGACAGAAAGATAGGCATGGCGAAGATAAAAGGCGATTTTCTTGAATAAGCGAAAGCGCCTCTGCCGTACAAATAAATTTTATAAATTATTGTGGCCTATTTTATACTCTTTAAAAGATTTTGTACTGTGAATACCAGAGAAGGTGTAATGAAAAATCATTCACACCTACGCAGTGTGATTAGATAGATAATAATCGATTTATAATTGCCCTAGACAACTATAAAAATTAACGACTCATGAATACTTAACATATTGCGTTTGGAAAATGTGTGTAATCTTTACCAGTGCAGTTTTGCGTTGCTCTTAGAACACGAGTCTCCGCCTCCTGGGCCGCCAGTTTGTGTTATGCAGATTGTAGCCAAACTCGTGAATTGTGTACACAGTGTAAAAATCACACAATAATGTGGGCGACTGGGAACACCACTTGTTATTCTTTGTCAAGTGCGGCCCGCGAAACAGCCCACAATAACGGGTGTTACCCGACGCCATAATACGGTTGCAAAACCACAACTTAGACATACGGTAGCCGTACACCTAGTAAAACTTTGCGATTTTTTTTGGAGAACAAACTAGCGTTAATGCATGTGACTATACTATTGTCGCAGTTTATGTGACGGTCTGTCTGACCCAATTGTTGAACTAGGTGTACATTTTTTTTATTTCTATCGTTGCACCGTGCATTCTGTAGTTTATTTAATTACACACACCAACATATGCACTTAATTTTATATGTGTGTGTGTGTTTGTAATTAAGTAGGTCTACATATTTTTCTGGCCTGTACCTACAAAACAGTTGTAAGTAACCGCTAAAGAAAATTTCTTCTTCTACATATACATTCATTTAAATGTCAAGGCTATTCTAATTTTAACACAAAATTTGTGTTATGTAACACGCCCTTTACACGAAGAAAAGATAATGGAAATCAGTTGTCTAAATATAACCAATTCACTTTAACCTTAAGGAGAGTAATTACGTTAGCTGAAATCAAACTCAACATTAAAAGTCTGCATTCAGCCCACGGGGTAACTTCTTGTATTTTGCATAGATTTCATGGGCAGCAATTATTTCTGTATGCAGCATCAACAAACTGATCCCTTATAACGCAGGCGGAATGTGTTTACTGCGCAGTACTAACTAGGTTTTTAAATGAAATTCAGATTTATGTTTGTCTATAAATGGTTTATAAAGGGCAGGATATTACACCTAATTGTACTTGTGTAGAAGAAGAGAGAAATGTAACAATAGTTTAGAGTTCTGATTTGCCAAACGTTTCTTGACTACATACCCAACAAACTAACTGAATCCAAAGTCTTGAATTAATTTAGAGGGACTAACAATAGCTCAGACTCTCAAGAAGTTGCCCCACAATTACGTAAACGAAAGTTCACATTATCTTTATTGTATCCAGTGCTGATTAATGTGAATTCCATCCACCCATTTCGATTCAACACTCTGTTACATGTATTTAGAACAGATGGCATGTCTTAGTGGACTACGTTGTTCAGTTTTCTAAATCGTATAGAAAAATTTAATACATTTTATTTTTGTCACCCATAATTTGTTTTATGTTATTAAAGGTCAACTATTTACATATCTAAAATAAAATTACATCACACTTTAGTACAAAACGCTGTACATGCTTCCCACCTGCCTTGTTCGGTATTACAGCCATATTGACACTGCCCATATCACATTACCACGTACATCCAGTGTTGTCAGCAGCCAAACCTGCTAATTAATTTCTCAGTGATGAAATAAAACAAGCTAACTCAGTACGTTTTTTTTACTGACAATGTTTTCAAACTTGACGAAAGATAATTAAAGCAGAGAATAATCCCAAGTTTACTAGGAAATGTTATTTGTTGCATTTAAGATGCTCGTGACAAAATCACGACATGTCTTTTTGCACTTCACGTCTTGTAACCCATTAAATTTAATTTGATAATTCTTAAAACCTCTACAAGAGAAGTGTTTGGTACACGTCATTTCGGTTTTTAAGAATCAACGAAACATAACAGTAAGTTTAGAATGTCCCTATAGTTAGAGAGAAAAATTCTTGAGTTGCTATCAATCCATCTGATATAGGAATTAACACCCATTCACATACCTGACGTTTCACTGCTTTCTTTGTAACGTAGCACTAATGGATGTTTCCTTCAGCAAGATATGCACAGTTCAGAAACTTAAACTCTAATCTTTTCACACCTGTTAACACAGAGTACCTAGGTACTTACTTACTTACTCCATGGTGCAGATTCCAGCTAACTGGTTTGCAGCTAGTCAAGAAATTCCCCGCATTTCACGGAACCCGAAGGTTCATTACCGCACTAACAAGCGTCCGCCACCTGTCCCTATCCTGGACCAGCCCAACCCAGTCCATATACCCACATCCCACCTCCTGGAGATCCATCCCAATATTATCCACTCATCTACTCCTCGGTCTTCCCAGTGGTCTCTTTCCCTACGGTTTCCCCAGGTACCCACGTAGCCTATTAAAAACCAGGGCTTCCCAATAAACACAATTTGTCGACATTATTAGTGCGATGTATAACAACATAAAATTTCACATGTCTAATTTCAAATGTCATTTATTATTGCCATATAAATTTCCCAGACCGTTAGACCGTAAGGTACCAACACCATGCTTGATGTACGACGTAAGGTTTAACAAAAGAAGCGTACATACGAGAAAGTATTGCCACACCATATTTCGTGGTGATGGAGTCAACACATAATTGACATCTGCAAATGCAAAGTTGGTATTAATTAGACTTCAGATTAACCGTATAAAGGGAGGGCGATCTGAAGTAAATTCCTTTCCTTATAACCAAAATAAAACGTCTATTGAATGATAGACAGTTACAAGAAAGAAATGATCATATAACGTAACACTGAGGCACATTCGCGTAATCAGTGTTGCTGTGGAGGAGCAATAAGTATTACATATTTTAAGTGTGTGTTTGTAGTCTTAGTTATACACCAAGGAAAAGGCATGCGCCATTTTATATTGTCATCTGAGGACTCTCCTGCTCTCCCATATTCTCCACATTATCTCATAATCTGTACGTTTTTCGGAAAAGCGTTATTGAAAATAAAATCTGTGTTTTTTCCGAAAATTTCTCATTCTAAGAGAACTCAGCGAGATATTACTATAAATATGAACACGTCTTCATGTGAAGTGCACTTTTTATTGCCAGATTTTGATTAAATTTTAATTTTCTCGACAAATGTTAAAAAAATACCCAAATATCAAATTTCATGAAGATCCGTCCGGTAGGAGTCGAAGTGTTCCATGCGGATGGAAAGAGGGATAGACATACATGAAATCGCTTCTTAAAATTTTCCGAACATGCTTAAAAACGTTATTCTATTTTACTTAGATTTATGAATATGTTAAATTAATTAATTATGTAAATTTAAATTGAAGGTGAGTTAAGCCGCATTATAGAAGAATCGTACCACAAAACTCTTCACGAAAAGTATGGGAAGATAATGAAGATAAGTGGACTTCCAGGTGGCAAAAATATAGTGTTGATCTTTGATGCTGATGAAATAGAGAAGGTAAGCCTTTACATGTAAAGGATGTTGCTTAAACGGCAAGATTATACTTAAGCAAAAGAGGTGGTGCGAAAACAAATTTACAAGTCTGTGTTGTATTCATTTCTTATTCTAACAAAAACAATATACGTGCAGTTGTGCAACTGAAACTCTAAATATTGACGTAGTATTCACCAAAATTGAAAAGTTGTCTTATCACAGAAGTAGCTTTCAGAATTCCTGTTGACGACAGATCATGCCCTGCAATTGCAACAGCCGCAACATAGCTCTCTTCATTACGACATCATTTTGAAATCTGTGACGGCCAAAACGATCTTTTAGCAGAAAACAGATGGTAGTCTCTCGGTGCTGGGACGGCGCTGTACGCCGGATGTTGAAGATTTCCCACCGGAAGGGCTGCAGTAGTAGTCGAGTGGCGTTGGCTCAGTGCGGCCGATTGTTGTCGTGCAGAAGCAGTACGCTTTTCGAAAATAGCCCACGGCGTTTTTTATGGTTGCTCTTAAGAGTAGCAGTGCCACGAAGTATGAATTTTCATTTACTGTTGTTCCCTGATACATGAAGTCTGTTGCCAACACACCTTTGTGGTCCGAACATACGGTGGCCATACTTGTGCCAGCAGAAGTCACAACATGTAAATTCTTCGATCTCCGGGACCGAAGACGTTCCCACCCCCATGCTTGCACTTTTCGTCTCCGGGGTATCGTGATAAACGCATATCTCGTCTGTAGTTAGAATGCAATCGAGAACTGCATGGCAGGAATGTGACGGCACAAAATATCCTGAGTCTAGTTTTTTTCCTATGATGAACATTAGTAAGAAATTTCTTTATTCTATTAAAATACAAATTTTTTTCAATCGGCAAATGAATACATTTTAATAGAGCACGACAATTTGCATGTTCAATTACACATGTACAGTGATTTGTATTTTGAGTTGCTTAAGTAATGACGACTGAAACTACTTAAGACTTAACTTAATTACCGTATCGCGAAGTTCAAGACAAGATATATTTGAAGGACGAAGAGAGATTACGGCCTCACACTCTCACAGACTAATGTTTGTAGCGGAAATAAGGATTATTTTACGGAAGTTATGGATCTAAATTTAGAGCGTTATTACTTAACGTTCCCCTCTAAACGATTAACTAATTGACATAAATACTTAATAAACATATTCATATGTTCAGGTATTCAGAAACGAAGGACCATGGCCCATACGAGGCACATTGCAGTGTGTAAGAACCTACCGTGTGGTTGAAAGGAAAGATATCTTCCAGGGTGTTGGTGGTTTGGGTACAAGGTAAGTGGAATTACAGATTACAGCCAGTTAATACGAAAGCAATGTCTTGATAAGATAGTGGAACTTAATAACAAAATATACAAAGGCTGTGTAATTAGCTGCCCCTTTAGTTAGGGTTTTCATTAACACAATTAAAACTATTTATATTTGAGGCAGTGTTTAAATCTATTTCCAAGCAGCGAAGCCTATAGTCCTTCTTATAGTTCAGAAATTGGCCACTTTTTGTGGAACGCGTGTTTCACAAATTATGTAAGATCACGTGACTGATCTGTGTAATATATTCAGCAGACTTAATCCACTCCGAACCCCCGTACTCCTTTAAGACATGTACATTTTAATACCATCAATCCATCTCTTCCTAGGAAGATATGTACATTTTAGTACCATCAATCCATCTCTTACTAGGTCTTAAAATTAAGAGAAACTCTTCATTACACGTTGGAATTACACGTAACTGGGCAGCACTCAACAATCGCCAAGGTTAGATAACGAAATATTGTCGGATTAATATGTTCGATGTCGCCTATATTAATCATATATATAATATTTTAAAGAAATCAAACAAATATATTTGGATTAATGAATATAATTTGATTACATAGTTGTTACTGACATGTTTCGTTCCCCTATGTGGCCATCGTCGCAATTGTGAGAACAAGAATACAAATTCTACACATTTTAATTGTATTTTTATTCTCACCTCCCTGAACATGGCTAACATAAGTGGCCAACATATGTCGGTGATTATTGTATAATAAAATTACATTCATACTGTCGGCCGTCTACAAACGATTAGTCAATACGATGTATGTCCATCCGCTCGTACCCTTCAAAAATGGAGGATATTTCCTCCATCTGCGAACAGAACTGGTTACATAGCAAGATAATGATCGGTCCAAATAAAATGCATTTTATTGTATACGGCACGAAGTTTGTCGTGATGGTTCACGCAGAATGTTCTTTAGGAAAATTAGTAACCATCCGTCAGATCACGTTTCATCATAACTACGAGAAATTAAAGTCCAAATATTCATACGGAATTTATCCACTGAGCCTTAGTAGATGTAACATAAGAAGGGATATGTTTACGTTCTTTACATTACGACGAAGCCGGCATCTCATGTTGTACTGCGTCGAATTGCAAAATGCACCCGCAATCTAGACAATAATATTGGATTGTTATTAAAATGTATTTGAAATAATAGAATATACACACATCGACCCGATACATATGGCCAATTGGAATTTATGGTAGAGACGCGGTTTCTTTAACACGGTAATGTAACATTTTCGCCTACATGGGATTATTTCGTGTATCCCTTACAATACTAATTACAAATCTGTATTAATATTATCTATCAAACAACAGCCACGTATATCACTCTCAAGTTTTGGATTCCATTATTTCATTCTTTTGCACCAATGCAATGAAACGTTCATCACAGACGAGGCCTAAAACGTAACAGCTGTGCTGTAAGAGGAACGTCCGCTCTCACTCAGACAGACACCACAATAATTACACTTGATACACTTCCTTACAGTCAGGGCGAAGAGTGGCACAAGTTCAGGTCGAAGGTGAATCAAATTATGATGCAACCTCGGTCAACCAAGCTCTATGTGGGGCCTATAGACACCGTTGCCAGCGACTTCATCAAGAGGTAAGTTGCACGTCATTGTGTGACACGCTGTATTTATCCAGTAACCTGGCACAGATGTAAGTTTCTTCTTGCAGCATATCAGTTCACAGCTGTGACGTAGCAGCGTCCTTTATGGTATAGTGAGACATCCACACCGCACTGTTGCCAGAAAGTACGGTGGAGACGGTGGGCAAGTTCTGTAGTATTCATTCATTAACCTGGCACAGATGTAAGTTTCTTCTTGCAGCGTATCAGTTTACATCTGTGACATAGCAGTGTCCTCTATGGTACAGTGAGACATTCCTACAGCACTGTTGACAGAATGTACGGTTGAAACTGGGGCAAATTCTGTGGTAGGAGATCTGAATGTCATTCGGAAGCTCATTTATTTTAATTAACGAAGTAAATATTAATGTCTTAATTACACTGATGTGCGTTTTTTTTAAATTTACAGACAGCATTTATTTTAGTATTTGCTGAAAAAGAAATGATCTGAAGGACAAAGAAAGGGTTCTCCTACTTGTATCTCTTATTTCTCTTCATAAGAGCCGCCACAAAATATCAGCTCTATATAAACTGTCTCACTAAATCACCCTAACACAGTATTATCTTTATTATAGAATAAGACAGATCAGAGATGAGAACTTGGAGATGCCTGCCGATTTCAGCAACGAACTGTGCAAATGGGGACTGGAATGTGAGTATGCAAACAGATGTGGCCGTGAACGTTAGTAACAATTGTAGGCACTATGATTGTGGAGGTTAAGTCACACCCTCGTCCAGAATCTCAGGCAGCTAGCTGTTTTTTCCAAACCAAATTTCGTTCTAAATATTATTTATACTTTAGCTAGTACAGTTATTCAATCTGTAATTTTATCACGAATATTTACGTAGCTTCGTCTTCCTTATGCACATTATACCGTTAAATAAATATCGTTATGTTTCAAGTAATTGCGACTTCATTCATACAGTGTATGATTATATCGTTCATAAAACATATCTATGGTAACATTGCACAAAAGTCAAGATTTCTCAAGTGGTGGATGGAGGTTCAGAAACGTTGCAAACAAACTTCATATGTGTTGGAAATTATAAAATTACCAATAATTTTTAACATATTTTATCGTTGTTTTCTTTAAAGCGCAGGCATTAAAGTTCCTCATTTATTCTCCATTCTTATACGGTGAGCTTCGACTATCAGAAATATATATGAAAGTTACAGCAAATAGAAAGTGGTCCCTCTGCACACCATACAGGCATGGTGTGGAGTAAATGAATAAGTCCCCTCATTCCGATCCTCGATACCAGGTGAAGGGAGTGCCATGTAGCTCCCCAGCGGCTGTTCTGCCAGTGAACGAATTCCACCTACACATTCAGTGTAGAAACAAATTGACTGCCGACCAACATGAATGTTTTTTTACAATCATATAAATTGTGTTGCACCGTCCGGTATGAAACAAGGATTTCTCTTAATTTTCAAACCCAACCCTCGGCACCATAATGCCTCCTGTTCCCTGGTTCACAGAAAAGAGGTATATTAAATAAGAAGCATCGATATTTTTACAAGATTTGCCTGTACAATTTGAATTTATTTAAAATTGAATTATAAATTGTAAATTTCTTTTGCTCACTAGCCTAATGGTAATTATAAATATTTTACTGAAGAACTGGTCCAGTGAAAATGTGCGTTTTCAATCTGATAACATACGTAGTTTAGCTCTTTGTTTAATTGGACAAATGTTACTTCTACTTCAGAAATGTGGATGCCTTTATGCTGGTACGGACGGTATCAAGTAATAAAAGTACAAAGATGGAGAAATATCAGACGGTATGATTTTCGTACCGATTTGAAGAATAATATTTAAACAATAGCTGCAACGTTACTTCATATTCGCATTTTTATATCGGAGTCCAGAAACTCGCCGATAAACTTGTTAGGAAGAAATGAGA
>Ga0136643_10011920_pt1 | contig 12916 bp, 8 predicted proteins | sample TergutLab28metaG_FD_96883 | JGI IMG/M metagenome (GOLD analysis project Ga0136643, IMG submission 96883) | Labiotermes labralis P1 segment gut microbial communities from Petit-Saut dam, French Guiana - Lab288 P1 (version 3) (version 3) | ecosystem: Host-associated > Arthropoda: Insects >...
ACAAAGTGAGCGGGGGGGGGCGAAAAATTAGTTTTGACGGAACCACGCCTCGAACGGGGCGGTCGGGGAAAAGCACCCCGGGGGGGGGGGGGGGGGGCGAAAATTTTCACACCCGTCCAGACCCCACCTTGGTGCCACCTAGCCTCTGTACAATAGAAAAGAATGGAATATATAATGGATTCAAGCCCTTGAAGACGGGATGCACGTAGGCCTTTTTAAAAACAAGCCTTTGTGCCCCATTATTCTCTAAACTTTTCTCCAAATCCAAGTCCCACAGCCTTATTAAAGGCCACGACTGATCTTGGATGAGCTTTCCTAATAACATCCGCGTCCAGCTTACACGAGCCCAGAGGCAAATGCCCCTCAGAGTGCTGAAGCCAAACATAAGGCCACAGACACTCTTCAGTTACGAATATATATATCAAGTACAGGTTCCGGCCCATAAAATATATTGGCCGAGCGCTCCCTTACTAAATGCCCTTGGGTTCCCTTATGAAGACGTACAAATGAAAAGTGCCTTCTATCACAGGACTCTCGGAGTCCTCAGTATAGGAGCCCTTCCTACAGATTCCCCACACGCAGGAGAGAGATGATGCTCTATTTCCAAAGCGTGCCTGGACATGTCTCTCGGAGTCCCCTCTCCAAGGTCCCCTTACGTAGCCCTTATGTTGACTGCTGCTGCAACACCAGAGAGAGCAGAGAGACCTCAGACGAGGAGCACTCCGTCCAGGTCCCATAAAGAAAGAAGCTCCGTTTCCACAGCCTTATTTTACCCGTCTCTCGAAGTCCGCGGTAAAAGAGGCCCCTTCAGGATCACCGACGGGGCCCTTATGGAGAGAAGTGCCTGTTTCCAGAGCCTTCTTTTACATATCGTCCAAAGTCTCCAGTACAGGAGCTCTCCGTCCAGGTTGCCCTCGCAGAGCTCCCATAGAGAGAGAAGACGCCCCGTTTCCACAGTCTTCGTTACCTGTCTCAGTAGGAACCTGGTAAGAGGAGCCCATCCGCCAGGTACCTCGAAGAGGACCGTAAAAAGACAGATGCTAGTTTCCAGAAGCTCGGTCTCTCGAAGTCCCTAGTGGAGAAGCTCTCCAAATGATGTCGACGATACAAAAACAAATATAAAGGAAGACAGGCCTCTCTACACAGTTTTACGAAATATAACAGTATTATTCCAAAAAACGGAATGTTGTAAGCTAATACATAAATATGTTACAGATTTCTTAGGTACAATCTAAACGGTACCGTAAATTAAATGAGATAAAAGACAAGGTAAAATGTGACAAAACGATAAAAGATAAAAATATGACTAATGGAAAAGCCTTCGCAGTCTGTGTTTGCCACAGCAATGCTTGGCGCAGTACGTGTATTGACGCAAATCCTCATGTCTTCGCTTGTGATAACCTCAAAATGGAACACTCGAGTTGTATTGCCTGTTCTTAACCCCTTATATTTCCAAGTAAATGGGAGCGAGCTGGATACTTTCCCGTGTATCGAAAACACTTAGCGCTGTCCAGAGCTGTGGTTATACAGAACGAGTAACAATTTTTATGTGAATACAGACAACGCACAAAGCAAGGTGGTAGCTACGTACTTCATGTTCTTACGGCTGATCCACTTCTGGGAAACAAACTTTTTATCTTTTATCGTTTTATCACACTTTACTTTGTTTTTATCTTTTATTTTACGGTACCATATAGATTACACCTACGAAATCTGTAACATGGTTATATTAGTTTAAAGCCTTACTATTCCGTTTTTGGAATAATACTGTTATAATTCATAACACTGTAACGAGAGGCCTCTCTCCCTTTGTATCTATTTTCGTATCTCGGGCATCTTCCTGGTGATAGCTGACATGGAAAGCCGAAACATGTTGTAATGTATAATAAAATACTACTGTACTATATCTACATGTTGTGTTTGGTCGGATAATTAGCACCGTAATGAAAAATACATAACGGGAGGTCACCCAAGAATTCAATCTTCCCTGGAGAGAAAAGGAGCCATATAAAACGGCTCCAACTCATATTTAGGCTTCAATGAGTCACTTCCCGTCCTAAAAACGCATTGAGACTTGCGGAGCTCCTGTAAACAGGGATGCTCCGCTTCCAGAGCCAATGGTTTATTCATTCATTCATACCTCTCGGAGTCCCGTTAAGGAGCTCTCCCTGGAAAAACAGAAAAGGTCACCGTCCTGGGTGCCCCATGCAGCCGGAAGGCCTACATACAATGGGGTGCCGCCTTGTTCAATAAGGGGGTTGTTTTCACACTGCTATTACTGCCCCATTGCCATACAGCCTTCGGCACAATTCCTTCCACCTTGACTTGGGTACACCATAGCCCCATTTGCCGGCGTGTGTCGAAGTAATATAGGGTATCACCTCACACCTGTCAGGTAATGGCACACGGTGACGCGCGGAAGGTGAAGTGAAGGGGAAACTGGCGAATGGAGTGGGTAGCCAGTACTCTTCACACTACCTCGGAACATGGTGTATCCAGCATTACTATCGCTGATCCGCACACCTCAGCTGCCAGTAGTCGACTGAACTGACGACCCCGCCGATATAAATGGACTCGTCCGTTTCGCCGAAAGACGAAAGCCGGTTTCTGCGCGTGTGCCATCACATTTCAACTGACCTCTACCACCTCCCACGTGGCCCACAGTACAGACTGTTAGTACGAGTTACAGTAACCCCCCCCCCCTCAGGGCAACCCCTAAACACCTGTTACCATCTCCACGTAATCCTGAGGTGCAGAAGCGGGGTTGGCCTCCTGTACCATAGGTACCGGGTCCCTTTCCATGGGGTAAAGCAGCATCGTCGTGGCGATGACCACCCACCCCCATCTACCGCCGAGATTGAGCATGGGTATAGCTATGAATCTACTACCCCTCTTTTGCCATCACTGCATGTTAAAAGGAGACCTTTACAAACTGGAAAGCTCTGCTAAGGAAGCTCTGTCACCACGCTGAAAAAACAAAGATACAGTTTAAAAAAACTGGTGTCATCCACTGCCCAGGGAGCTGTGCCATGTCTCAGGCTGTAGCTGCGTTTTCCCCTATCAGAATCATTCCATCAGTGATCATAAGCATTAATTCATCTATCACCGATGCAATATAATCTTCGCGAGAACTCGAGTCGTTAATAACAAGCATAACGCACATCTACGGTTTATTATTCAGAGTTTATTTAAGGACACTGTCTATGACTCAGACTACAGAGCCTCGAATGATAACAAGTGATGCAATAACTACGAGGATGTAGAGAGACGCTGCAGTTGATAAAGTAAAATAATATCCCAGTATCTCCCGCTGGGACTAAGAACCATTCGTTCTGATACAGGATACCCAGTGTTTCGGCAGATATTTGGATCACGCACCTCCAAAACAAAAGCCAGACACTTAACCGATCGAACAGAACTGCTCTGCCTACCGGTCCTTCATATAGTCGTTAGAGCAAAACGTCGGAAAAGGTGTCACTGACTGCTGTTACCATACAATATCACGTAAAAAAAAATCATTCAATATCGTACAGTTCCAGTGGCGTAAGACACAACACTCATGCAGTGGCTTGCCTACGTACGTCAGACATACCGAAAAATTTTGTCTGCTAGTAGAAATCCTGTTGGCCTCGACAGAATTCTTGCGGCTATAAACAAAACAAAATAAAAATATGTGGGTGGACAACACACTCTGCCAACGACCCTAATGCTGGTCCTGGGAAATCTCTTTCCTTCTTGCTTGATTTCCAAATTGTTACTTCCTTCATCTGACCTGGGGAAATCCACGGAATGCATTTATGCAACAGTGATAACAGCACGCAGCAATACAACCTGAATACGAGAAACAAGAACAGAAGTTTCGAAGAGGAAGCTTCCAAAATGTTAGTTAAAGTTGTAATTTAAAAAAGACACAACAAACGGGAACTACAAGGGTGCCAAGCTACATTCCCCGCATTTTATGGAACTTTGAGGGTTCATTACCACATTCACAACAGTCCACCATCTGTCCCTACCCTAGCCAAATCAATCCATTCCTCTGCCCATCGCACTTTTGACAGGCGCAGCTTGTTTCCTTCCTGATCGGGCTAAGGACGTATCAGCACCCCAGTAAATAAGCAATGAAGTGACTGCTTGGGAAATAAATTGCGCAGACGCTGGCTGCGTTCAGGATCATGTCCAATGACATCATTTGCTTACAGCGTTGTTGAAACTTAGTGGTATAACAAACATTAAGTTACAAATTCTATCCCGTTCACTAACTTCAGTTTAATCATCTCTAACAGTAATGACTTGAGGAAAAACTGCACAGGGCATACGTGTTCATTACATGTATCTATGACGTTTGTTCCAGACACGTTTCTCTATGGCAAACATTATGCATGAGCCGGGATAGCGTATTCATTATAGCGATTAAGCTACGGGCTGGCCGATCTGGGGTTCAAATCCCGGAAGAGACAGAGATTTTTTCTCTTCTCAAACTCTCCAGACTGCTCTGGGTCGAGGAGTTCTTTGCCGGAGGTAAAGCGGTCAGGGCGTGTTGTTGACCACTCACGCCCCATACTGTGACGAGTTTAAGAATGTGTGGATCTATACATCTCCTCCCCCCCACATGCCTCCCCAGTCGCGCACCTTTTAAACATTAGCGACTTAGGAACCAGTTAAGCTCGACTAAAGAGCAGCATCGCGTGTAAAATATCACGTGAAGTGGCCCTTATTTCGACATTCTGTAACCAAACCTAGAAGTGGTTGGCGAATTTCAGTTAAACTCCCCAATACCTAGTTTCATGAAAATCTGTTCAACCGTTCTGAGTTCTTTCGTACATACACAGAGACACGACAGATGGACCAATATAACTGGCGCTCTGCAGAAATGTTGAACACCCCTCTAAATGTTTAACAAACCAGTGCAAATCTACCGCACAGTGTTTGACGGAAATTCATTCTTGGTTCATTTACTGACGTTTCCAATAACAACGGAATGAATAATGAATTAAAAAGGGCACCCTTTAAAATATTTATTACACAGAACGTATGCATAACATGTTCAAGGACAAGTTACAAAATTGTTCCTTTAACCAATTTGAATAAATATTTACACTATGACACAAGTAAAAAAGAAGTGAATATAAATATAAGCCTAAATAACGGCAGTGAAAAATTATTAAACAAAACACTGCGACTTTCGTACCCTAATTATAGCAGCATGTGCTTTGGTCCTTTATATTTCCTGTACTTGTTTGTCAAGTCGGCTAGAGTATAATTCCCTATTTGTTGGCCTGGGGGTTGGGGTGTGTGGGGCAGTGAGCAAAAAATTAGGCTGTAAGTCGGTGGATGATAACTGGGCTGGGCTCAATTTTTACAGTGTAATGCATGTGGGGATTTGGAGTACGTCTGGCATAATTACCGATGACTCGAAGATATTTTAGCTGGATAACTTGGAGTCTGAGGTAGTTGGAGGGACATGTGGAGCTCCAGACAGGGGCGGCGTAAGTAAGAATAGATCGAATAACTTTTTGGACAGTGTGAGGGCTGAATCTCAAGCGAGGAGGGAGAAAATGACACAGAATACGCCCGTGACTTTGGTGGCGACGGTATGCAGGTGACTGACGAACAGAAGTTCTGAATCTAGCACAAGGCCTAGACAATAGAAAGGGCACTAAATGAAGCTGTCGTGGACTATATGTAATAATGTCCCGGCATTTCGCCTGGAGGGAGGTGGAAGCCCTGAGAACCTGTCACGAAGACCGGGCTCTAGGCCAAGAATTGAACGCGAGACCTCTCTAGTAAAACGCATGTTGGGTCGTAGATTGGTAGAGGTGCCAACGTAATATCTCCAACTTCAGAGTAGAACAGTCACCACTCTAGCATGAAGACATAGGCAAGTTTCTGTAATACGACGGTACTGACCAAACTACACGGCATCACATCCCATAAGACAGTAATCTTCACAGTTACCGCGTCAGTAATGCTATCATTTGGCCTAACATGGGTTCGGTTTGGGCGCTGTTACTATCGGGCAGATGTAATAAGCGACATGAAATTGGTACTTCCTCTTATCAGCCTTCACGCCGATACTGACGACTCCAAGTTGCACAGCAGTCCAATAACAAAAACTAAATACGTGAAATTCACAAAAAGTTTTGCTAGAAACCCCAAAGGAGAGACACCACTGTAACATGCACGTAGAGACAGAAACAATCTACTACGTACGCTGCGTAAGGTGTGACTGGATATATCTATCTCACGACAGCGTCCTGTGGTCGGCTTTTGTGACCACGGTGTTGACAGTTTGGGTTTCATACAAGGCGGGAAATTTCTTGGCCAGTTCAGCTATTATCAGCTTCTCAACGCGCGATCTTCTTCAGGCAGATGCAGCACCTTCGCTGTTACGGCGATGAAAAGCAACTCCACGAATACAGCTAAGCAGAAACTGGAATCGAGTTACTATGAATGAATTTCCTATTCACACGAAATGGTCAGACAGTATTGACTTTCCGTTCCACTGCGCTTACCCTGCAGTCTGTAAGGCCTGCAATAACAGCAGACGCGCTTAGCATAGCTTAGCTCAGGCTCTACATCCTACTGTAAACCCACAACTATTCCATTTAAATCCCAGAAGGGGGTTCCTTCATGACCAAACTTCGTAAGTTTATAATCCGGAACAGAAAGCGTTCCTCTGCCTGTTACTGGCTAGAAATCTGATATTCAGTGGAATCTGCAGCTCACTCTGACATCTGAACTCCCACATCTGACCGTCAATCGTCTTACAATACCGAACACGGACCTAACACAGAACAACAAATTTTACGTCTCCCCAATGATCCAACAAATGCACCTTACAACAATCACAGTTTTTAAGATACATTACATATTATATGGAGACCAAGCTAGCGGCCGGGGCGGGAAACTGACCACTTACCTCCACCTAGTTCAGAAGTTAATAATTAGTACAGCTATATTATCTACTCCCTCTACGTGCCTTCAAAGCGTGGACCAGAACAACTTTACTTTTACCTTACACTGACCTACCAAATACCTCAGAAGGTGACGGTACAGAAACCGTCACGTGAGGCTGACCACATCCACCATTTAAATCGCAACTAAAGAATATGTATAGCTACAATTTTACTTCCCCATACGTCTTCACAGTGTGGTTCTTGTACAACACCTAACAAAGCGGGGGTAAAGCGGTAGGAGCGTTAATCTAACCATACATATCGTGGCGAGGTAACAACCTGTATATACTTAGACAGTCTGAACTTACACGTCTTCATAATGTGGTGCTGTTGCTACTTTCCCCTAAAACATCTAACAGAGAAACTGATGTAACAAGTAACACAGTCGTTACGTAATTACGGAGTTACAAACGTGTTTAACTACCTGAAGCACGAACGAATGTTGAAGTACTTGTCTTTCGAACCCCCCACGGATAACCGAAAGATGGCTCAATGCTGTACTATTAAGATGAAAGTATGGGGAACTGGTGAAATGCTGGCGACGGGGTTATAACGCGGAAGGGGTGGGAAGGCATGTTCCACTGCCACTGTGTCCACCAATAACCTCACATAGACTGGTCCGGCATCGAACCCGAGCCTCCGCAGTGACAGGAGTGCATCATCGATAAATATAACCCACACTCGTTCTGTAGAGCAGCCAAGCTTGGTTTGAATTCGGTCGACGTGTCAACTCCCTGAATAACATACTGCACTTCCGTATTAATCCATTCCGTGCCATTGCATGACGTTTATTTGGCGTGTGATTTGCTACAGGTGCAACTTGGACCATCATACTGTATCTGAGCTCGTAAATTCACACCAGTATGTAACACCCATAATACGCAATCTGAGACACTAAAGTTTTGTTAAATAAATAAGCCATAAATTAGTAAATCCATATAGTAAGAGCAATTAAGTGGGAAAAAAAGTAATATGGATAGATCGGCCCTAAATACAATCCACCCGACTCCATAAATGTAACACACAATAAGCAACGTGTCTCGAGAATTACGGCACAGCCAGTACTACCGCAAAGCGATCCACGACAAACTGCATAAAAAGCACGCAATTTAAGGAGGCATTCCGACCCGCATACACGATACGACGAAGTCAAAACTTCCTGATATGTGGCAAATCATCGCGTCAGACGAGGAAGTTCAATCGGTCAATAGTACACCGACATCTCCCATTAGTTTACTCGAACTGCAAACATCGCTCAATCATTCATACTGTTTCTCCTTATCCCTTATTTCTCGTTTCTCGCGTATGAAAGAACATTACAGAGGGACTACTGTAGCTCCTGGTTGGGACAACTGACCAAATTTCGATGACGGGGCGGTGCGAAGCTAATCCCCCCACTAGGGGATTTCTAACGTCCTCTGCCTTGATTTATTACGATGTCTACAACAAAAATGGCACTTCTTTAATCTGCAGATGGAAGCACCAGATTCTTCAAAAAAGCTGGCGCCTATATCCGAAGCTACGTTGCGTCGCATCTCAGTGGCCTGTGATCTTCAGTAATATAATAATTACACTACGAATTAATTATACAATTAAAATGGTAAATGCATTAATAATGCAATAATTGCTAATAATTATGGAAAGCCCAAAGACTTGTTTAGCTCTTCAAAATTCCCACGGGTACTCGAAAAGAATTTCTTCAAAATTTGTAAACAATTTGGGCACGCGCCCTCAAAAAAGTGCGCCAGCACTGGTCTACGGATTCTACTTCCTTGGGTTTTACCTACTGTCAGTTTCACTGTCATTATTGATAGATAAATTGTTTTTGTAAGAAACTTTCTGTGACTCAATGCCGTCTCTTACACCATGTTTTCGTGTTAGTACACCGAACTTTAAACGTCACCGTGGGATGGGGTAATTTTCGAGAAAGGGCCCGCTATGTAACCCTGTGTGGTGCCCGTAGCTGGTCTGCACTTGGTGACGAATAATAAGTTCGATCTCCTGCCTGGTATGGAACCCTGACAGTCCAGACAAGGAACCAAGGTCTTCGTACTATACAGTAACATAGATTGGGAACAAATTCTTCCATTTTTTTTTTTTTTTTTTTTTGTACGGCAAGTCACTTCTTCCTCTTGAACCAACGCAGTAGACCATGTCCTTTGATTCCGCAATGTCATTTCCCTATTTCTGCGCTCTCTCCCTCTCTGCGTAATTACAAAAGCGAGTCACTCTCACGTCACATTCGGCATTTCATCACCAAGAATTCGGCCGAAAGGGCGGAACTATGACGCTCTAGACTGCCCGCTTATCTTCTGACAGCGAACGAGTCAGAATCACATCAACAGCAAATATAGGGCTACGGATATTGCGTAATCTCTTAAAAAACAAGAAATGCAAAGGCGGATAAAACCGGATTACCAGACCGTTGTTGCACATACGGTCACCCTGGAATGCCTTGCGCAGTGGGACGGATGGCAATTCCTGCTGCAAGAAATATCAGTAAAAGGGTTAAGTCTCTACATACGCCATGAAGGCAAAACAGGGACGCCAGCACACTTCCACATTACCTACATACGTGAGAAAGCACAGAAATCCACACGAAAAAGTAACCAAGGTGACATATTGCAATGAAACCTTCCTATAACGGAACCGCAAGTGACAAGAATTTTTTCCGTCGCAAGAAGGTTCCCTTTAAGTTCGGATCCTATACAATTCTCCGCTAAAGACATGTTTCCGTTATGCCCAGGTTCCGTTTAAGACAGGTTTCGCTGTATCCATTTCACTCCTTTAGATATCATTCAACTAGAATAAGACACGCGCCGTTACCACAACAGCTGTCAGAATAATATTTGGAGGATGACTGCTGTCGCTTCCGAAACACGTAGCGAATGTGTTCCGTCTTTCTCGGGACATTTTTTTTCGCCTAGTACCAGAGTATCACCGTTCTTCCGCTGGAGAGACAACGTTAAATAACGCAGAGAACTGTAACGCTCCTTGTGCGTCGCCAATTGACCAGCGAATTACGATGCGGCTGCACGTGCATGTAATTGAGTTGGGAATATGTTGACAGAGTGGACTATGCGAAACTGAGCTCATTCCAGCTCTGGGAACAAACACAAGACTTGTTTTTCCCCGACATTCGTAGCCGCCCCTCCTAGAAAAAGATCAAGAGAACATTTTTACCAGCACCCAGTATCTATGTACCGTTCCTCCAATGACAAAATAATCTTACAGCGCCGTAAAATAATTCAGTCATGGACTACTGAAATTTATAAACGGAAAGAAACGCAGACACGACAGTCGGCGCAGAGTGTAAATATATCTGGCTTCTTTAGGTGCACCATCCCCGTTGTGTTTATGTAATTAGGAAGGGGTAGGTACGTCAAAACACAACTGTCTTTATATCCAATTTTTATGCTGACGACATGTTTCGGCCACTGTGGGCCATCTTCTGGCCACAAAAAATGTATAATGAGGAAAACTATACAGTGTATGTTCATTAATAGTATTGCATATCATACACTGCATAGTTTTCCTCATTATACATTTCTGTGACCTGAAGATGGCCCACACTGGCCGACACATGTCGTCGTCAGCATAAAGACCGGATATAAAGACAACTGTGATTCGACGTACCTACCCCTTCTTAATACCAGTTTCATTCGGTTTAACCAAGCACGGCGCGGTCGGGTAGGGTAACAACATTTGAAGATAAACTTCTGGCTCGGGATGAATAACCCTCGGGCCGGGAAGGCAAAACTCTAAAACTTCGACCCAGCAAGACTTCTAGGTTCAGGAAAATAGGAGAATAACTCAGAATGCCGGATCTGGGCGAAATTTAGAACATTACATTTTACAATACTTTATTATAAAACACTGTCGTAACCACTTACTTTCGAAATCTGGTTTCCGTGTTCTGTGAGAATATAGATGAAGAGGACATGTGTGCCATGCAGTTAGGCCAAATTATAAACATAGCGAATTGTCTGCTGTAAACGAACATAAAAGCTCGACATTTCCCATCTCCACCTGCGGTTTCAACATATAACCCTTCCAATGGTTCGCATTCTATACGGCCATTTTTTATCATAAAAATCAGACGTACAATGAACGTCTTTTTGAGATGTGATGCGAACATGCGAGCAGAAAGAAAACATTTTAGCACATAAATGAAATACTGTAGATTCAATATTAACTACAATACACAAACTGAAACGCATGGACCCCGGGTCAGGGCAAGTCAGAATACCGAAGATTACTGCGCAGCCTGCCGTCACGCGACAACGCTCTGAGACAACAGCTGTACGTCTGTGTCTGTGTACATTCCAGTCCTTCAGATACACGCAAAAAACGCACGTGCGCCATGGTTTTTAAAGCACCAGTAGAGACTGCGAGAAGGACCTTCCACTGCCGTTCACCACTGCTATCTTTTCGTTCTGTTCTTACCTACTATACATGACCCACAAGAACATGAACAGTCAATTCAAAAACTCTAAGTTAGAGTAAGCCTACGGACTGTTAAGTTACGTTAAAAGACAAAACGGCAATACGGACTATGTGGTTTCGCAGTCAGTAATCAACGTTAGTAACATCGTGCCAGAAGCGTCATGTTCGTTGGTTTAAAAAAAAAATGACAATTTCAACCCAACTCGAAGCGTTCTTTTATTACAGGTTTAAACGGTTAATCCTGACTAGCAAATAACGATAATATTGTTGACTGATCTTAAAAATGACCGCGATCATTCGGCTACAGGCAGAGGGGATAAATATCCTTGCACGCTCTGCGACACTAATTATTTTATGTGGACAGCTACAGACTTCCTAGACGGCGACGGTAACACAAAAACGTAGCTGATACATCGATATTAGATGCGAGTGTAACAAAACGTGTTTAAACACATGACAGCGTCACTGCACCTACACTCCACTTACTGATGACAGAAAGGGAAAGAAACTGAAGCACATATCCGTGGCAGCGTCAGCGCTATGCTGTTTGTAACTAAATTTTCAAAATTCGCCTACTGGATCCGCCATGTGTGTCTATTCTAACGTAACAATTCCACGATTACTGAAAACATTTTCATAAAATCTGATACTAGAAATTTTACTATAAACTGTCTACTCATCGAAACCAGTTAAAACCGAACATAAAAAACAGCCATTTTACATGCAAACCGGCATGTGTTTCGGAGTAGATCTAGGGCGTAAATCGCGAAATAAAATGCTTTGAAAAGAAGTTATACAGAAAACAGAAACACGCGTTTTATGTCTAATACACTCTTTGCACAAGTCTAGTTGTTTTCGTGATCATAAACGTATGGTTCGAACGCGCCGAACTAAGCGTGCGTTTCCTGATTTGAATTCTTACACAGATGACACACGCTTCAAATTTCAAAACCTCTGTAACTGCCCACAAGCAGCATTTATGTGTTCCCTGCGCTTCATACAATGTCACATATTATTTTCTGAAACAACATTAATTAGACGGCCTTTGTAATGCAGACGAATTGTTCCTGTTACGCACAAACTGACATTTTAGATATTACTTCTTACGAACTGCACCCTTCCGTGCGTTACACACTGAGGCTAGGGGCGCACTGGCTACTTTAGTTGCTCAACTATTTAGTTGCAGAACACTGCTTTATATGAGAGCGCACTGGCACTGGCAACTTTTCTGCTGCGGAAACAAAAAAGTTGCAGCCTGTTGTGGCCTGACCCATTCTCGAAGCAACAGAAATGTTGCTGATAACGATAGGATGCACATTTTTCAGCCTGTCCGCGCGCACTGGCAACTAAACGGTTGCTTATTAGCTGCAGTAAGGTGCACAAATCTTGTGTCTTGCGTCGTACGGCTATGTCTATCGTCAAAGACGTAGAGAAATTAATATGGGAAGTGGAGAGAAGACAACCTTTGTGTAAAAAAAAAAAAAAAAAAAAAAAAAAAAAAAAAAAAAATTGAA
>Ga0136643_10011928_pt1 | contig 12914 bp, 8 predicted proteins | sample TergutLab28metaG_FD_96883 | JGI IMG/M metagenome (GOLD analysis project Ga0136643, IMG submission 96883) | Labiotermes labralis P1 segment gut microbial communities from Petit-Saut dam, French Guiana - Lab288 P1 (version 3) (version 3) | ecosystem: Host-associated > Arthropoda: Insects >...
ACACGTACATACATACATACATACGTACATACATAAATACGTACATGTATGCTTATATGTGAGTGTGTGTGTGTGTGTGTGTTTTTTACATGAATATGTATATTAATATTCATATTTTATTATCACGTGGATGTTATGTGTTGTACACATGGTATTTTCAACACCTGAGAATTTAGTATCCTTTATTTACAGTATCACTTTCCCACCTGGTAAGTGATGGGTATGGAACACACTCATTAATGACAAGTTAATAATTGCTCATCTCGTCAAGAAATTTACCACATTTGTGGAATGCAAATGTTATCCTATGTACACAACATCCTTCCACCAGACTCTAATCAAAGACACTCTGAAAAGTTTGAAGCCCTGCGTAACATTTTGTATCATGCTAGGTTCAAAGGTGGGTGGCGGCAGGGGTGTTCATCACCTTTCATATGTCAGTGTTTCAGGACTGCTGCTCTTGGCTGTTTGTGACTACTTACTCATCATATTGTCAGCTGTGTATATCTGGAGAGCATGTGCTTAGGATATTTCAGTTTTTCAGCCACAGATTTCTCAGACTTAGCAGAATGAACAAAGGTTTTACCAATTTCATGTGATTGTACCTGTATGTACATACATATGTTGACATGTTTTGTATATTAAGTGTTTTATTGTAATTTATTTGAATGTTTAGCAGCTGGAATTGCTGGCAGAAAGGCATGGATTGGCAGACTACCAGCCCACATGGCAGCAATCTGCTCAGTCAAGTGTTACAAACAGCTTCTTTAAGGCCCATCCAGTGAGTAAAGTACAGTAACTCCCCAACTTATGTAATACTCAGCTTACATAATTTCGACTTTATGTAAATTTTTTTGCCCGGTGCAAATTTAAAAAAATTGTGGATGTATGTTTTACATCCTGTAGGAAATATATGGAGGTCCCAGCTAGGACAGCAAAAACAACACGTAGACAGTGTTGTCATAATCTTTTTATTGTACATTTCGTGGCTTGCTATTTTAAGTTTTTCTGCAAATGATATAAAAGAAATTGAATTGAGTTTAGGCAAATTCCGACTTCAGTAAAATTTGACTTGCATAAAGTTCCACGGAACGCAACCCTTACATAAGTTGGGGAGTGGCTGTGTAATGTTAAGTAACAACTACATTTTTCTCAGAAGAAACTGAGAGTACACCACTCCATAAAGTGCAATCTGTGGCAGTGTAAGTGCAAGTGTGCTGGCCTATGTGCTTACCTGACACTGTTTACAGAATGTTTGTAAATAGCGGAAACACAGGTGCAAATTATCAAAGCTAATGTCTGTAAAGCAAGAGATAAATGTTCTAAAAGTCATACCCATATATATTTAATTTACTGCACATGTCCCCTGTACTGTTCAGTAGCATTTATGTCAGATTTGAATATTTTATGTGATGTCATTTTTTTCACTAAATTATTTGCATAATGCTAAGCACAGTTAATTTCTGATGGCTTCTTCCTTGCATCCAAAAGACTTTTTCTGTATTCATTCACCATCTGATTACTGAATCAATGTAGGATATAACACCATGTAGTCGGGTGGTATACAGGTACACTACTTAGAGGGTCCTGCCTTGAGTGTGGAGTCTGAAGGTTCCTCCAAAATGTTTGTCTCTAAGACTACAAAGTGTCACATCTAAAAACTCCTTGATCTTAATATTCATCACTGTGAAAACTTCAAAAGGTTTGATATGGACAAATAGTTAATCCTTCTGTATCTTCTAATTTAGAATACTGTTTATCTTTTAACTTCAAATATTTTTTTAATATTTATTTTTTGGAATTATCAAATCAGATATGGTGTAGCACACATTGCTGAGATGAGTTGTGTGTACCAGAAACATATGGGAAAATCTGAAGTTAGATACTCATTTGTAGACTTAGGCTTAATGGAAGCACAATATTAAAATGAATCTTGAAGAAATGGGGTGTGATTGTAGACTGCATTCAGCAGGGTGATGCTTAGCAGTGGACTCATGTAAATGTGTAACAAACTTTCAAATTTTTATATGGCTGGGAATTTCTTGACTATTGGCTTTCCAAGAAACTTGTGGTGTGGATTGTTTTACTGTTCAAATAATCCATCACTGATTAAGAAAAAGTGTGATTCATCTGTCGGAGGCCCCACCCTCCACCCCCCAGTATGCAGAGAATCGACAATTTGCAACCCAAAATTTACCCAACCCAAACAGCAAACATGCGGAAGCACCGGTGGGGATGTATCTCGAACAAGTTATCTCAGATCTAAACCAAGAGTTAAATGAGTAGCAGGTTACAAATTTATTATACAGTAAATTAGAAATAACAATAATCAGATACATACAATTCTTCTGTTGGAACATACACACACATAACACAGAACACAAGAATGAAAAGTGCCCCCACGGTATATAAATATAATACACAGAAATAAATTTACAGAGGCTCCACCCTTTGTACAACCACTAAATAACATACCTGTGAGATGTTGCTGCAAACTGAAGAAACAAACGACATAAATCTGGATTAAATTGAACACTGTACATTACCCACAATGACTGCAGTACACAACCCCACTCAAGACAGCCCATAATTTAGAATTGCATGTCTGAAACAAAATTTATTTACTAGATCAAGCATTGAAGGCATGGTGTGCAAAGGTAGTAGCAGGCAGTATGAAAGGGTAGATTGGGTGGGGAAGTAAGGAAAGATGGGTGGTAGCTCATACATAAGACAGTTGCTGGCAGCCAGTCCCCCTCTCCCCACATGTGCGCACACACACACGGCACACTTGTGCCCATAAAAAAAAAATTGTTGTGGAATATAGTCTGTCTTTATGTGCAATGTCACAGATGTTCATCAGGCATGAAGGATTCTCAAAATTTAAAAATTGTGATAACTGCCTAAGGAATTCTCAGAATTTATGAATTGTGATAACTAGTTAATTCTACGCGACACTCAAGGTTCTTATGATGGCAGTGACTGTGAAAAACTCTTAGTTTTCTGGGATATGATGCCATTTAGTTTGTTATAAGTGTCCTGACATGTGAGAGGATCCTGTAGCCAGCATTATAAGAGTAGATGAACAAGCCATGTATGGAAGGATTTTGTGGGTATGAGGACGGCCTGAACCATGGCAGAGTTGTGGCCAACCCAGTGGGACATGGGAAGAAGTGAGAGTGGAGAGAAACAAAATGTGGAAAATGGGCTGTTTGTGAGTGGAGTGAACAGGAGAGCAGAGGAGGAAACAGTGAAGGGAGAAATAAAAAGAGAGAAGTGAGTAGTACAGCACAGAAGGAATTCCCAATTTTATTGTATTTTTAACATACCAATGCCAAAGTGTACAAGGTTTCCTTTTTTAGGTGTGTTTGGAAAATTGCAAAAAGCAACTGAGTGTCATGTTGTGTCGTGTCAGTCTGTCTGTCCATCTGTCCACATAGAGCAACTCAGCTCCCAGCCAGACAGGCTACAGATGACTATATAATTGGGACATGCACTGCACGTGCTGGATAACTAAGGCTACAGACACACTCAGAATATGTATTACTTATTGCTTTTCCATGGCTACGATTGTTACGAAAACGTACCTCAGTGTTATGTTATACATACATCGCATATCTTGTTAAATAATTTGGTGCATTTTTTTATAGCTGCTTGACCAAACACTAGATGGTGCCCTGTCACAATTCAGCTTGCCAGATGTTATTACTGAAGGATCAGCACTAAGTGCATCACATGTAGATCTAATGGAAGATGATCACCCTGTGAATGGTGATCCAATGCTTTCATCTCCGCATGTACCAAGTCCAGGGGAGCCAAGTCACATTGATGATGATGATGAAGTTGACAATGATCCTGACAATGACTCTCTTGTTGATATGGATATGGTGGCATGATCTTTCATATCTTGACAGGTCCTGTTGAGGTATCTGCAGTTTAGTTAATACCAATAGGAAACACTTCATAAACTGATAGTGTGGTGATTGTGTCAGTGTGGAGAATGTCAGCATTTGTTTTGCTGGGTAAGAAGTTCAGCATTTATCCATAAATTATGTTTCACTGAAACAACCTGATTAATGACTGATGTGGTATAGGCCCTTGGATCATGTTGATTTTGATGAGGCTTTGTTACTTCAGTTGCATATGTCATATGCAAAAATACTTGGAATTTGCACTGCATTGACTGTGAAATATTGTTCAAAATAAGTGGTGTGTTAATGCTGAGCAGTTTCCATTGTGCCACAAGTTCCAAATATTGAATGTCTGAGTATAATGAGAGACAAGATATGAGGCTCTTGTGGCAGTAACTGTGAAGATTGTTGCCTTCTGGGGTGTGACGATGTGTAGTTTCATAGATAGGTACCGACATCCTGGGGGAAATTACCTGTCTCCATCTTCTGATGGCTAGAAGAGTGCACTATGCTGGAGGAGGTGGACAGTAATAGGTACAAGAAAGACAGGATGGGCTAAGATTAACAGTTTTCTGTTAGCTGCAGGCTTCGTTCTGCCATTTTTATACCACAGGCTTCTATCATTGTGGTGGAGGCAGCAGTTGTTACTGCTCTATAGAACTACATGGCATCACTTCTCTTCATAATGAGGGAGCATATGGTACCTGCATGTCTGCATGTATGCAGAGTGATTGCTGTGAGAATGAGAAGTGACACTTCTTGTTTTGTGTAATTAATACTATACATTCAGCAGTTTAGTTAAAAGGTCTTTTTTTGGACTTTCTGCATTGTTTTGAATGTTTCACTAAGTTGTATACCATTAGCAGAACCCTATAGACTTGAATTCCTGTAGTTGCTACAAATGCTAAGGATTATGTTCATTGCAGTCTTTATGATGATGACTGATGATGTTAAGTTTCTGAAATGTTTATGATTATTGTAGTGTTGTTCATGTTATATCACATTTGCAAGTGTTAGTATATTTTACCATAGAAAAACATTATGTTTTTATGTTTCCTAAGGAGGCAGAACATTAATGAAAGACATAACTTAAATATGTACACTATTTTCATGTCATTAGGCAGGTAACAGGGACAGAATATAACCATCACTGGAAATGCATGAAGCCTTCAGTAAGATGGCTATTTTCATAAATTACGTTGAACTGACTTACGTAATACTTTTAAGGAGTGTCAGTAATGGTGCTACAGAGTAAAGTGTTGCGCCTTTACATATAAATGTATATATATATATTTATATACATTCACATGTAAATATGCACTATATTTTACAGACCAAAAGACATACATTTTGTTCCATGAAAGTGTATAAAATGGCCCTACGTGTTTTGGTCCGAAGGTGTGTTAGTATGACCTTTGAAGCACCTGAGTTACCTGTGTTTGCTGGGGAGGGGGAGAGAAACAAGGCCTCATTGTTCCTTACCTTAGTTTTCAGTAGCATGGGGTTATAATGAGTTTAATGAACATAAAAAGATGATAATTCTGTATACACTGGGTTTCAAATTCAATGTGATAAAGTAATGCGAAAGAGCATGGTTAGTAGTGCAGCTGAAAGACATTTTGGTCCATCTCCAGTAAAGAAAATGATATGCAAATGGAGATGGCATAAAGAATAATTACAGAGTTAGAGAAGAAAAACACTTGTTTCATACATGTATTGTAAAATGGCCTGACCTAAGAGGCAGAGGTGAACAACTGGATAACAGACCACTGGAGCCATGGAATTTCTGTCTACAAAAGTGATCATTTCTGAAACAAGAAGCTGAGCGGTCACACACAACATCACCAATTTTGTTGTTGAGACAGACAGCTTGGTGTTACAGATTTGTGAGAAGAGGCATGGACTGTGAGACACAAGACATTTGTGTAGTATTTTAAGAAATGTGGGCTCACTAATGCCCCTTATGGTGCTTAAGATGGTGCACTGTTTGACGAATATAAAAGTTCAGACAATAACAGTAGTAACAATGACTGTGATAGTAGTGGTGAGGACTTTAAAGGGTTCTGTGACTGTAGAAACTTCATACTGCATTGCCTTCATCGGGAATAAACATTGGTGAATTTGAGCTTCAGATGTGAATAAAATATTTTGTCCCTAAATTTTTTGATCTGAAATCTTGGTGCCTCATATGGTCACATGTACTTTATGGTCTGGGAAATGCGGTATATACATTCGTGCACAATATTAAAAAGTACTTTTATGGTGTATACATGAAATAGCTCATATGCTGTAGTGTGAATTTTTGAACCAAAATATGCAATTAAAACACTTTATTATCCAACAGATGCACAAATATATAATTCATAGATACAATTAGATTTATTATAAAATATTTTATAATAATTCTAATTGTATCTACGAATTATATATTTGTGCATCTGTTGGATAATTAAGTGTTTTAATCATCATTGATGCATGGTACAAACATAAAAAAAAATTGCAAATTGCAGAAAGTTTATTTTTGAGCTTAATAATTTATGCCTTGTGGTGGGCAAAACCACATGGCTGACTGTTTTGAGTGAACTGAATGTTGATCTTAAAGTACTATAAATATTTGGTTTTTGAAGTATGTGTCAGGTTTCCAGCCAGAGACATATTTTCATAAGTAATTAAAGTTTAATCTCAGGTGCTTGGACACTGCTGTAGAGGCCTTGTAGGTGTATGCAATTTCTGTTGTGATTTTGGGTGGTGGTGGTGATGATGATGATGATGATGATGGAAGCAGTATGATAGGGCCCAGCAGAAATACTTGCCCTCTATGCAGTTGGATATATGAAAATTAATATTCTTTAATTGTCATAAATTTGTTTAGGGTCATTCACCTAAATATTTGTTTGGCTTGTTACATTTGTAGCTAGATGACCAGGGATGAAAAATGTTTGAAAATGTGGAAGACAGATATAATTGGTTGTCAGAATAAGGTATGATCATTATGTTCTGGTGTCTCTGTATTGCCTTGTTTGGCTTAAAAGATATTCTTCCTGTTGTGCTCTTGTTTATCCTAACACAGGGAGGACAGATGCAAGATAATGGCAAAAATTAAATTTGTAAGAGGAGTGTTAGGATTTACCAATTACATTCAGACAGATGTTGTTAGATATTGTTCATCACATCCTTTGTGCCACAAGTGACCAGTTAGAATTGCCAGAACACTGAAAAGTCACCAACAAAAAATTTTTGTTAACTGGCAACCAGGTAACTGTAACTCATGGAGAGGATGCTACGAGTAATTACATCTTCTGCCTAATGAAACATCTGTTATTCCTTTTTCTGTGTCAGTGTATACTGACCACACAGTTTGTGATGCCTTATTTTAGAGAATGATGCTGTTATTAATTCTGATAATGATAAAAAGTATAGTTGAGAGTTGTAATATTTCATTTTACATGATATGAAAGTCAAAATAAGGATGTGTCATGAGAGTCATTAGGACATTAAAATGTCATCAAGTATTCTGTGCCTGATGGAAAATTTGTTCACATTCTTGTGTGAATATTCAATTCGCAATACTTGCATTCATCGTTGTTATGTACTTGTAGGCAAATATTATGGGCAAGATAGGTGATGGGGGACATTGCTTGTACAATTTATCACATTCTACTGATATTGAAGTCATATCACCAAAATTATGAATTGAAATTCACTCATGTTATCATACAAAATAATAGTAGTATGTGATTTGGTCAGTTTATGTACCACATTTTACATGGTGCATTAGTCTTTGCAACAAAAGTAGGACTATGTTTCAGTCTCTCATACAACACAGTCCAGTGCATAGTTATGTGGATACCACACAGTCCACCCATGCCGACACAGTACATTACTACAAGTGACATTATACACCAATGCGAACAACATAATTACATAGGCCCTGTTCAGAAAATATGTGTGGAACCCCTATATTGATGTGGGCCAGGATAGCGTAGTTGGTGTAGCAACTTGCTAGGGGCTGGATGGTCCAGGGATTGAATCCCGGTGGGGACAAGATTTTCCACACCCACCCAGACCAGTCCTGGTGCCCACCCAGCCTCCTATTGAATGGATACCGGGTGTTTCCTAGGGGTAAAGTGGTCAGAGCATGGCACTGATCATGCACCCCCTGTAGCACAGAGGTTAAAGAAAGAGTACCTCCAAACCTTTACTCTCACACTGAACCTGCAAATACATGGGGTACCCATTGTCTGAGTCCCCAATGTCCATTTCCTCTCCACACATGGGGGCAAATAAATAAGGTGTTTGAATGTAAAAAAAAAAAAAAATCAGTGGTTACATCCATGAGGCATAAATTTCTACCAAAAAAACAGTCTGAATCCCATGCATATGTCATTTTCTCCCACACTCCTGTACATGATCTGTGGTTTTTGCACAGTTCCTGATGCGACACAACTGCAAAGAGGCAAATAACTAGTTATTACACTGGGTAACATTGATGACTACAGGAGAAATGCAAACAATGTGCATAAAGTATATAAATAAGGTACAACCCCAATTAAAAATTTTTCTGTTTGAACCTTGAATTGAGAAAATTCTTAAATGTAGTCGTCAGAATGAAATGGAAAATTACTACCATTGTTACAAAAACATTATATACACTTTAAATGTGACAAAACAGAGAAAACTTGAAAAATAAACCAAAATTACAGTTTTGCTTCACAAGGCAGTGTACAAAATCTATTCTTCTGTCAGCAGATTTTCTGAAGAGAATAATACTGGACAGAGCAGAGAACCCTTGGTTAATGTGTGGTGTGTGATGCAGTGAAGTGTTAGATTACCAGTGCTTAGACATATATGCCGCCAGCTATACTTCCCCAATCATGTGCCTGCAGACACTTAAAGATTAGTAGTACACTGCTGTAGTAGTGCACCTTTGATTCTGACATAGCTGGAATTCCATTGTGCATAATGATGGGATCATTTATTCCATCCATACTCAAAGATGTACACATGAACCCTAAGGGACTGAATTTTTGTGTCTGAAATGCAGGAAAAACTTAAAATCAAGAAACCTGAATTAAGTAAAATTATACATTATTTGTGTTGGGGTTTGGCCAAGACTGCGAAAAGGAACCTAAAATGCAGGAAAATCTTAAATAGGGAAACCTTAATCCATATTCTGCTGTGAACAGTGCGTTATATACTAGGAAGTCATGTTATTTGCAGTAGCCTGTGATAGGTTGTTATGTATATATTGTGCATGCTGGCATTGCTGGTAGGTAATTCGAATAATTTTCAAAACCATCAACAGTCAATTTTTTATGAAAAGTTCATTACATGTGATTTTTAAATGGATAATTCACTCTACTGAATATTTATGTTGCAAACATACGACACTGTTTGATATATTGATGTTAGAACAGTGATATGTTGAACCTACTGATGGCTGGAAATGGGGTCATTCAGTCATTTCAAAATATTTAGGTCTGCAGTGCAGTGAAGCTGCTTGTAACAGAATGGGCTGGTAGACCTCAGAAATCGCCCATTTTTATGGATAGATGTAACTAAAATTTATTGTTCACAAGTACCATACACACCAGCCTGGTCCATATTAATCTGTATTTTCACCATTTCCTGTGGGCAGAAATTTCTCACTTAAGGGGAATTTACTGTAAGTGGTGTTTTTTTTTGGTCCCAGTTGAATGCAAATAATGATGGGAAATGTGGTTGTACATTGAATGCCCAAACTTAAGTGGGGGTTACTGACTCTGGAGTAATAAAAGGCTATAATGAATACGGCTCCGAGTATCACATATGCAAAAATTTAATAGTTTATCACACTGCAAGACACCAGGCATTAGTATAACAATGTACACACTGTTAGACTTAAAATTACATTTTCAAAAGTCTGTCAGCTCACTATTAATATTTCTATTGTGTTCACTAAACATATCTATTGCATACTATGGTTTTATTTTATCTTTACTTTTATTCAGTCTTTCTACTTCTTCTTGCACAAGTTCACTGAGGTCGTCAAGTGGCCGATAATACACATGCACAGCTTGTGCTCCCAGCAGCATAGACACCATGGCAGCAACAAAGAATTTTATGTATTGTGGCCACGGTACACCAGCAGGCATGGTACTAGTTAGTTGTCTTCTCTTGATCTATTAGTTCATGGGCCAACTGCTGTACTTGTCGACGCTTGAAAGTACGATCTGCAACACAGTATGCAGTATTCTTCACTACATATCACATGCATCTGTATAATACACCAACATTTTCAGATACCAAATTATTAAAGTACTAAGATAATTCTAAACTGGGGGAAGAAAGTGACAAAATTTTCTCAGGCCACAATATGCATCAATTTTGAGTTGAAAGTCCAGGTTGTCATTTCCTGGTCACAGAGATAGAGAAGACCTCCAAAATGCCAAAATGCTGGACTTTGATTCCAAACTGATGTGACTGTTTGCCTCAGAAGATTTTATCATTTCTAGTTGCCACAAATGTTTGAAGATACAGACCAAGAAATCATTTATGAAGGGGTGAAGTGTATTTGTAAACATTAGTCGTGCGTTTTGTGTCAAAATTGATATATTCTACAGAAGAAATGTCATATGTGCTACGTCTGTATGACTGAATTACAGAACATGTTCTGTTCTGACCACTAAAATGAACTGCAAACTTCAGATGTTGGAAACTTACAACTGATGATTAGCAGAGGCTGGTTAGTACTGTTTGGTCCAAGATAATGTTTCAGTTTACTATAGTGATATTACATTAAGTTTATGTAGCAATCACCCATGCAGGACAGGCACAGGTGTATGTTCAGGCTTCTTCTGGCCAAGGGAAATGTCAGCTACTTGCCTAAAGATGTACATTGAAAATATATATTTATTTTAGATTATTAAATAATTGAAAACCAGTACATATGCAAAATATGTAAAAATACAAAATGCCATACCAGAACAGCTCTAAGTATAAAACATACAACACATGGGTATGGCACCCATCCTGCAAGTTGGAAGGTCACAATGTGTGAACATGGCAGTCAAAGGTGCATTGTGGGAAAAGTAAAGAGCATATGTATGTAACTTGGCACAGACCTGACAAACTCGATGGAAAAGAGTCTTTTTCGTGAGAAGCTCAGATAGTCTATAAATTCCCCACATTTTATGTAACCCAGATGTTCATTAGTGTTCACAAGAGACTGCCACTTTGCCTACCCTGAGCCAGAACAATCCAGTCCATGCTCCCATTGTTTCTTTAACCATTTAAAGACAAAGCGCAGACCGCTTTATTTAAAGACCTAGTTCATACCATGCGGTAAACACTTTTCATCTTGGTTATAAAAACCAATCAGTTATGTTGTATGGAGCAGAATTCACTGTTTATTCTCAGATAAATACAAAACACACAAATACAGTGTGGGCAGAAAGTACAATTATTTAATGTTAAACCTGTTGGTGCATCATGTAACCAGTATGCAGATGCACAGCAAAAAAATATTAAAACAAAATTAACATGTACAACAGTTGGCCAGAATTGTTGTAAAAGATATTGTATCAGTATGGCATCTGGCTGTAACAGCACCTTCTGCAAGACATACATATATGGCAATAGTCCTGGACGGGTTCTGTGCAAAATACGTTTATGTGACGTGCAACAATAAGTGCCAGTCTATATATCACAATGTACAGCTGTGAGAAAACATATCTAAGTTTTGTCACCAGTGATATCGTGTATGATTGGATTTTCACTGTGGAGAAGACTAACACAAATTTTTGATCATATACATATCACATACATTTCTTGAATTTTGACAGATGAAATGTGTACTAACAGTTCCAAGTTTGGATGCCATTATTGTGGCAGTCAAACTGTCTGACCTGTGAAGATGAAGTGATTTCTTGTTCAGTCACAGGCTGTCTGCTACGATTCACACGCATCCACACAGTGAAATATCTTGGGGTGCTAAAAGGAACATCACCTTTTTAAAAGTTAATACATCATTCCACAGCCTCGGTTGCCATAAATGAAATTTGAATATTTAAATTTTCAAGTATATAAACAGGATGTTAAAGGTGACAGATTTTTAGCCCTTTATTACTGATGATGGTTCAACTCCTGCAGATTCCACAGTTATGACAAAACAACAGAAATCCTCATTAGAATAATTGAGGAGTCACAGGCAGAAGGTTAGAAATAAAGAACAGTAAGATGGAATATTCAAGCGGATGCAGCACTATACGATATTTTATTAATTTTGCTGAAGAGTAAATTCTTCTCTTCAAACTAGAATCAATGTTACAATCCATGTAACACTACTGATGAGAAAGAAATGTGCATTTTACTTCTTGTACGATAGCATATCATAACTGAATGCATAAACTTTATGGACCACGCCATCACCTAATGTATTAAGGTAAGTGTAACTGCTACAATACAATGTTTCTGGGGCCAATCCTGCCCCTGGAACGCAGTGTTACAGTAATTAGACCAATCATAATACATTAGATTATGCAAAATATGAGTCACCTATAAACACAACTTACAGAAATTCACTTGCCCTACATGCCAGTTGATCATTGTGAATTCAAGTGCAGCTCCCATAAAAAAGAAGACAGGCAGAAATCTATAAATCCCAAAATATTTCTTTCCAGGCCACTTATCCAAGAAACTCCGCAATGTGCTGCTGTATACCTTCATTTGCTGCCCTGAAAAAGGTTTACTTGCATGAATGTCCAAATTGTAAAGGTGTTAACTTCAACCATCAGACATTCAGGAATATGCAATGTGCTTCCTTGGTTTTTATGAATACACACAGCAGATCAAACATGGAGGAGAAATCCTTTGAGACATGGACTGGGAGGACATGCAGTCACCAATGTGTGATGTCTGAGGTTCTAACATGGGTACACAGTCTTTGGGTGGGGTGATTTTGGAGGAAGGTTAAATGAGTGAATGGGGGGGGGGGGAGGAAATCGGGATAACTAGTAATTCAATACA
>Ga0136643_10011929_pt1 | contig 12913 bp, 5 predicted proteins | sample TergutLab28metaG_FD_96883 | JGI IMG/M metagenome (GOLD analysis project Ga0136643, IMG submission 96883) | Labiotermes labralis P1 segment gut microbial communities from Petit-Saut dam, French Guiana - Lab288 P1 (version 3) (version 3) | ecosystem: Host-associated > Arthropoda: Insects >...
AAGCTGTGGGAAGGAAGAGGCCTGAGGCGTGGACAAACAAGACCTGGATGCTGCACCATGACAATGCACCTGCTCACGCGTCGCTTCTTATCCGTGAATTTTTGGCGAGGCAAGAGACGATTGTCGTGCCCCAGCCCCCCTACTCTCCAAATTTGGCCCCTGCGGACTTTTTCCTGTTCCCAAAGTTGAAGTCCACCCTAAAAGGTCGCCGATTTCAGACGATAGAGGAGATAAAAGAAAATTCGCTATAGGACCTTCGCGCCATCCCGCAAAACACGTTCCAGGACGCGTTCCAGAACTGGAAAAAACGCTGGGAGCGGTGTATCAACAGTAGAGGAGAGTACATTGAAGGAGACAAGTCTGATTAATTTATAAGTACAGCAATAAATTTAAATTAAATAAGTTCGGTTTCTTTTTGGACTGCCCTTGTATGTTTATCTAGCATTACTGAGTGTCAATAAAAAACATAACGACTGTACAAGTTTAAAAATAACGTGAAAATAAAGAACGCTGTTAAAGTCATGCATTAGAAGCTCTTGTTTAAATTACAACTTTCAAGAAAGGACAGACACCGGTTTCAGTTATACGCTTAGGCACTCATCCATGTTAAATAAATGTTAATGTGTTAAAATCTTCTTCTGACAGATTCGGAGCGTAGTATCCAGAACACGTCTCCTTCCTATTGGCAGATTTTGCACAATCCATACACAGGCACTGAAAGATCTGTACAGAGCTCCTATTCATACATAAACGTTAGATGCACCTCAATTTGAAGAAATTAATATTTTCAACAGAACTGAATACCGGAAGAAACTGTACGTACGTAAGTACGTGCTTACACTTTAAATGTCTACTACTCACCGATCTGCTGAGGTGCGACTGCCTTTATAAACCTCCTAATCAAGGAACTAAAAACTCACCTAGAAAGAAACGAAAAGCGAAAGATAAGCTTAGAACACCAACCCGTAAACATTAAAGATAAACGTAAACGAGAAAACATAAAGTGTGATAGTTTTGGATGAATGTGAAGAACAGAGCTGTCTTGCTCTTCAACACGAACACTAACTGCAAACACTTAAACACAAGTAGCATGGACAATCCTGAGGCCGAATGGACAAACGGGAAGGCGAATGAAATGAAACTGAAGGGGGTTGTAAGAAACACTGTGATTCTTACCGTACTGTTCACTGTGCGTCACTGGAACGCAATGCAGTGTCAGAACACACTCCTATCGCATAGAAACTAAAAAAAAAAAAATCCTTACATTCGGCGCATTCTTGGTGCTAATCCAATCTTTCCACCTTATACCTAAAACCTTGACAATAATATAACAAAAATACAACATTTTACGCGGTTGTGGAAATCTGTTCTCACCATACGCGACGAATACTGCCAGAAGGTGTTTGATAAGAAGTGCTGTGGGTAAGTACTTGGATTTTAAGATAGAGTAAACAACAGGGCGAGAAGGGAAACTGTAGAATAAGGAGCTTCATGTGCTGACTGGGCTCACAAACAGTGCAGCACTAACACTGTACACATAAAGTGATTCTAGTGCAGACAAAGTGAAACAACGGGACATATACTATACAGACGAATACCTTACAGTTCACGTTTGCTTCTCACTACGTACACCGCCTGGAAAATGTTTTCAAATAAGAGTTCCGGCTCTTCATGACGGTGTTATGAAATGTAACCGTTTCATTATCACGAACTGCGCCCAGTAAGTTGATTCAAGCAGTAACTGCTCTCAGCTGTATTCAGGAGCCAGCCAACCGGTTCCATTCCCAGTCGGGATACCATCTACCCGAGCTGAAGATTTTCGTACGGGCCACTCGAGGAACATTTGGGACAGCAAGGACCGCTTCCATCGACATACCTTCTAACACACTGTTCACTGATCATTCCACTACTGGACGCGAAGTCTCACAGTCTACGTTACAGCCAGCTGCGTTAGAACTTAGTGCAGAGTGCGGGTTACAGCAGACCGACATCAGAAAGTGCAGCTCAATTGATTGACGTCAAATAACTGCACATAAGAAGCCATAGGTGTAACTTGAGGGAGGGGGGGGGGCAAATTCTCTAAAATATTTTTCTAACCAAAAATAATTTTTTGCTCGAGTTGAAGAGGCACAAATAAAAAAAAATTCTAAACGATTTTTGGGTGGTGTAAAGACAGAGACAAATTAAAAATCTGTGTACAAACGAATCTTCCTATAACTTGCCTCCTTTGGAAATTAAAGCTCCTAATGCTCATGGTCGATTTTGCCCGCCCATCCCCCGGCCATAACTGTTATTAGTCAAATTACGCCTACGTCAGAATCGGGCAATGCGAGTCGCGAAATGAAACATGCCTACTGGTAAGAGACACGTGTCCCCTTTCCATTACGCGTTCACCGTATATACTGAGTGCCAACATCGTCCAAAAAGGAGAGAAAACATACTTTTTTATTCAGTTTTCAATTAGGTTTACCGTATTAAGTGCGCATTACAAGCTACATACAACACAAAACTAACAGTCTCATTAATTAGAGAGGTTTTGCAGCTCTGTGTGTTGACTTACGCAGAGTTGTGCTGGAACTCCAGCGTCGCCAAGTTTGCACTGCAGGCTACATACAGCCTTCGCACAAACTGGTACTACATTCCCGGCGAAGGACATACACGTGGGAGAAACGTGACGCAGAGGCAGTGTGTTAACAGAATCAGAAATTGTAGGGGCCTGAAGATGACTAACATCTAGTCGAAACATGTAGCCTTACTCTAGAATAAATAGATTGTGCTGACGTACGTTTGTGTAATACTAATTGAGAATCAGTAGCTTCTAGAACAATCTAGGAAGTGTGTCATCCCCGTTGTGTGTATGAAACTAGGAAAAGGTATGTAGTAAATAAACCTCAGTGATTAAGTTGTGTTTGACTACATACCTTTTCCTAGTCCTAGAACAATATTCCAGAGGGTTAGATTGCACCATAGCTGTTAGCAGTTTCTCCTTACCTTACAACTGGTCACGACCCATACAGACTCTCTACTGAAGAGTAATGGGACATAGCGTCTGTGCCCAAGCATTAATCGTGAAGCCGTATGTACAGACCGAATACAAATGAAGGTACGGGCACAGGTTCATTGTTCTTGCTTGCTGGAGATACGCAGTTAGCATCACGCTCCGTCTGTTTATGTCCAATGAAATAGCTGCGTCTGGTAGTATTGGCAAACCAAAACATATGCCCTTGTCAGTAATCTCATGCACGTTGCCCATCACACACGCGCAGGAGTCACGTTTTTAAATGAGCTACCTAGGCAATATCCTAGCAAAGAGGAACTCGTATCTGACCTCTAAGTGCAAAGCAAGGATTCCAGATAACAGGTGCGCACCCAGATTTATTCACTGAGGAGGGGGGGAGGGAGGTGCTGACCTTGCGACTATATATAATTTATGTTTGATTTTAAAAATTATGTTATAAAAATCATGTCGTAGGTGTAACTAATATAACTAATATAACTAATATAACTAATATAACTAATATAACTAATATAACTAATATAACTAATATAACACTGTTTGCGACTGCATTTATATGCATGCAGATTTAACTGCATGTTCCGTGCCTCAATGACAGCGTCGTAACATCTTGTTTTTTTGTAAGTTTCATTAATTTATTTTTCAAAATTCTAAGGTACTAGTCATCAGCCGATTTCAGTGCCTCATTTCGGCTGAAGGGTAAATCACGTAAAACGTTTGATACAATCGCATCTACGATTTTTTAAAATCGGGTTTGCGGAGTTTGGGGGCTGGGGGCTGTAGTTCGGCAGTCGGCCCCCTTGGGTGCACCAGTGAAAGATAATGACATTACAAACACTGCAAGTGTATCAGGGTGTACTTGAAAAAAAAAAAAGGTGTCTGCTTAATTCATAATGGGCCAAGAAGACTACGTTTCATAACATTTTTAATATTTATTTCACACGTCACACGTCGAAATGTACATTCCTATTCGAGTCACGAACGGTAAGAGATATTCAGCGTAGGACAAAACAGTCAGACCTTCGAGGATCACTGTAAACTACGTCTAAGAGAAGCAAACATTTACACTTTCGCACTTTGCAGTGCTGTGGCACTTGCAACTGCGAGTGATCGAATGTGACAAGCTGACAAGATGGCGGTCCTTTACACAAGCTCTGTGACAACGGTTCTTTCACCGCGGGCCACCAGTACTGTTTGACACGGTCCAGTGTGAGCTATCCGACTTATACGACGTTTCGTGAGTTGCCTGCACCTCCGTCCTCAGCTTGTAGGAACAGGACAAGGTAAAAGCTGTCTGTAGGCGCGTCATGGAGGCGTATGGGCGGAACGGAGATACAGCTCCAATCATTCTTAACCTCAGCACAAGATGGAGCTGAGTGGTCAACGGCAGGCACGTCCTGGCTGTTTTGCCCTCTGGGACAGAGACTCCGGTAGACATTCAATAAGAGGGTGGGTGGGCCCCAGTGAAAGTCTGGACGCATCTGAGAATGAGACACATGTCTTGCCCCTGCCGGAAATGGAGCCAAGACTCCTTAGGCATCCAGCTCGTAGCACAGTCAGCATATCGGCTCCTGATGGTCACAGCACAGACAGTTTATTTTCGGACTTATTGCGGACTAGCCTCGTGTTCAGAACAAACCGATTTAGATCTTTACCGCCGCCACCAATCTTAAAAATAAAGAACAAATCGAGATCTGTCAGCATACCAACAGTCAGAGGCATTTCGCACAGCGAACCCCCGACAGATCGTGAAAGCAAATACACTTCAAACAATTGGCAACATACTTCTAAAACAATTAGGCCCATGCATATTTTGTTTCATAAAACAGGTTGTATCCACGTAATGCTAAAACTGCATAGCGAGGAGCTCCACAGTTTGAAGTCGTCAGACATCTTTGACTACGTTCTTTGGCCTACATTAATTTTGGAACAGTTGTTTTTGACAGGTGACCCTGGGCGGTGATCAGCACAGCCTCTCAAGAACATATTCCAATAGAACATCCAAAAATGTTGACACTATATATATATATATATATATATGAGTATATACAGCGAATGAAATTAAAACTCGACGTCTCTGTGTGCATGTGGCTGAACTGTTACATTCGGAAATCTATGCACTGTTACGGGTAAGTAAATTAGGAAGTCTAAGACAACTGAGAAATCATGTCTATGTGACACCTCTGTTACCAAACTCTGAAAAAATAAACTACAGAGATTTAGGCTAAGATAGAAAAATTATGTTAAAATGATTTTACAAACGCTGCCTGAGAAGATGTGAAATGGATTGAAATGGACAAAAGAATAGTCTCGCGATGGTTGTTAGCAAACACGATAATTAGCATTCAGGTTCAGATGATGGTCTGCTATTTGGTTTCTGCGCTCTGTAGTAGTTTAATGTTCGGGCGTTTCGGAGAAGCGTACAAAGTCCATCTTCAGTAAAGTTTATATCGGTTATATAGCACTAAAAAACCGTCAGAAACTTTCCTCCGTATCATTTCAGCATCCACCAAAACCAACTCAGTCGCCCTTAAGATAGAAGCAGTGCCAGTGCATTCCTTCGAAACATCTAATCACTAAATGGTCCAGAACCCCAAAAGACTGCCATCTGATCAACCACTGCCAGGAAAACCTGAGAACTCTATTCGGGTCCCTTCAAGTTTATGTTTATAGCCAATTTAAGAATCCGGAAGTGTCTTGGAGGAATTGAGAAAAACAACAAAAGCAAACCCCCTCAGTTTCGTAGATGTGCCAGTCGAGATTCGAAACATAAGCGTCGAATGCAAGTGACAAAAAGTGTTATCGCTTCAGCCGACTTGCTCTGTACAGTCGTGCAATTTTTAGGCCAAATGAATACCATTTGCCGTCGGAACACTACTATGGAGTGGGTCCGTGTCGTGCTGCCAGTCGAATTGGCCAAGAGGGGCAGAACACATACACGCGTATCCGTCACAGATTACCTATACGAGTTCCAGTTACGTACAATTCGCCTCCTGTGTCGCATTCGGATCAACTGACTCATGACGCAAAGGGTGAAGTCTTTGTTGTCGTCTCGTATTGCTACTGAGCAGACATCAAGAGATTCTGAAACGCGTTTTGTTAACACTTGTTACATATCTTCCAGTTTTACGTCATATGATTTGCACCTTTATGCCCCACACTTTCAGGTGAGCCATCCCCGTTGTGTTGTATAGGATCACGAATATAGGTAAAGTTACTGTCAAACACAACTTGCAATATTTATATGCAGTATTTATATTTATATCTTCCACGAACAGATTATTACTGCACTACGCAACATCCAATTTATTACGCCACTACGGAAAACCAAGGAGAGACCAGCATAGTTAAACAGGAATATTTCCTAATTTCGACGCCCCACTCCCCCTCCCGAGATCCCTACACCTAATTTTTACACTTTTTTTATATTGTAATAACTTTTAATTCTATTATTATTGTGATCATTTTAAATCAGAATTTTATAGACGTGCACGAGATCTCGTTAACTAGAAAGGCATAACATTGTATATTGTATGGTTACTTTATAACGGGTAAGTGATCAACTTGATGATGGCCTATGAAAAGGCAGAAACAAGTTGTTGAGACAAACAATGTAAAAAAACTCCTTAGCAATATAAACAAAACAAGTGGTGTGTGACTGTAACTTTACCTATATTCGTGATTTATATCCCACAGTTAATATCCGGGAAGTGATGGAGACTCATACAAAAGTTAAACAGCCCAATATAAATAAATACTTTTTTTTTTTGTGGCGTAACAGCCCAAATCGGGCCTGGACCGCCTCGTATTTAAGGTTTCTAGATCTCACACACAATTAGACACACACACACACAAAAGCAGTAGAACTCCTCTGAACGAGTGACCAGCCCGTCGCAGAGGCCGACATCTAAACACACAACATACACTGGAGACGAATATTCGGGATTCGAACCCGTAATCCCAGTATTAAAGCGGCCGCAGAATACAAGGCCACGGGGATCGACTTGATAAAGATTAGACCTACGTGATTCCACTTACCTATCACGGAATGACCAAGTCTGTTACGTATGGAGTGCAATAAACATTACAGGGCTGCTACAAGTTATTCCAGAGGCACTCAGAAAGAGTAACTGGAAGGCAACAAGCACAAAGTAACCGTTCCGGAATTCAATTCATGGAACCTTACGCACGAGGTGTCATAAACGCCACTACAAAGAAATTGTGATGGAACTGACGAAGTTCTGCAGCAGGAAGATATTTTGGTTTCGCTCTGACGTAAATTCTTACGGCGATTCACGATTCGACCGTGCGATGTGATATGGTACGCAGACTGGGAACAAAAATCGCTGATAGCAGATTCCGAAGTTCAGTATCTCTGAACAACAAAGTCCGCCATGCAACTACGGTAGTTGTATCTACCGTACAGTTGCCCTTCCAAGGTCCATCCATTAACCTCATTCTCAAATTCACAATCTTTCAGCACACGTTTCACAACAGCTTTCCTCCACAATCCTACACATATATCCCCCCCCCCCAATTCGGGCCACAGTTTGGACAACTTAATAATTTGCACCTCCACAACAACAGATCCTGCTACACGACCCACGAACACAAAACTTCCACCCGTACAGTATACAACCCAATAGCTTACATTTCCTCTGCGTCCACTTAATACGTCTCTCGCCCAAATATTTTTACTAAATCCTCATTTTCAGATATTTGTATTTATGTCCTTTCCTCAACTGTCATTTTGCCAAAGCTTCTTTGTGTGGGTGTAGACAGACATACAGCAGTGTTTATTGTAAAAAAAAACCGCTTGCATTCAATTATGAATCAAATGAAAGCATACCAGTTTAACAAACAATTGCTCTCTTGCGTCAGAAACCGATATCATCAGAGCAGATCAGTAGCCACTATTTACAGACGCAGTGCCAGGCGGTAATGGCAGCAATTCCAACCCCCGCTACTACGTCTCCTGTATTTAGTGTGACAGTCACTCAGCATATAACACAAACAACAGTCAGATGTCAGGAACACAAATTTCGCACACCCGAGTCGATCCTTTCTGTGTGCACTATATCACTTCACTCAAAAGACGTCACAGTCGCTTCTCGGCCTAGCAAGCTTCGTTCTGCTCGCTGAGTGTATGAAACCCTTGTGATTTATTTTAGATTCTCTAGTATTGATCTTCCTGCCACCAATGTCTCTTTGTTGTTTGGGGACCAATATAACCTATCCAAGTAGTAGGGTAGTTCGTCCTTGAGGGTTGGAAATACAGTACTGTGTCAGTGGCCGGTCTACGCACACTGTGGTCACGGAAATTGGTCCCACGGATGGAGATGATGACAGAGATCTTTGCTTCCCACACTCGTCTACTGCTGTACACTGGTGGAAACAGAATAGCCTGGCGTCTAGATGGAAATAGAGACAAGTACACTGGAAGGACCGTAGCAGCTCCTGGGAAATGTAGGACACATCGATGCATGGGACTTTCTTCCTTAGCCTAAGTACACACATACATAAGCAATTTAAGTTTCACAGCGTGCATATTTGAAATTTAGGACTGGGATTAACGAATGAGATTTGGAGACAGTACAAATGTCCAGTAATCCAACTACGGAACAGGCGCAAACAATTAATTCCCGACTACCAAATATTTCCCGATGTCTTACGGTGGAGTCTTGGAACAACAGGATGAGAGGGTGCACACCTTACTCATCGGACTGCGGGAAGTTTAAAATGGCGAACGTTTATGAACATGGCAATTAACATCTAGCTTCCACTAAAGCAGGAAATTTTGTTGAACAGCTAACCAAACTATAAACTCTTAAAGGAAATCATATCGATCATACAGGGTCCTTATTTTACGTAACAAATACTGCTTAGTACTTCTTGCAGGATCGCTTATAGCATTCACGCAAACCAACACATCCGACCGCCAACATGATCAGCGTAACAACAGGCGTGAAGTGACAAACGATAATTGTCAGATAAAAATAAAGAACCTGTACTGTTCCAGACAGTGACCAAATGACGCGGAACACTGCGGATTCCATATCGGTTAAGAAACAGGTGGCGCAATTGGTTAAGGCACTGCGCTACAAGCCGGAAGGTCGCGGGTTCGATTCCCGATGGTGTCATTTGAATTTTTCATTGACATAATCCCTCCGGCCGCACTATGGCCCTGGGGTTGACTAAGCCTCTAACAGAAATGAGTACCAGGAATATTTCCTGGAGGTAAAGATAGTCGGTGCGTAGGGCTGACAACCTTACAACCTTCATGTGCCGACTGTCTTGAAATCTGGGAGCCTCATCCTCCTAGAACCCTCAGGGTCTGTCCAGGCCTGTAATGGGATTGCTTACCTTACTACTACTACTACTACTACTAGTACTACTAACATTACTACTACTACTACTGCCACCACTAATACCACCACCCCGCCCTCTTTCGCTTCTTCATTCTTCTTCTTCTTCTTCTTCTTGCGCTCAAACCTTTAATTCCCTCTACTTACTTTAGATCCTTAGCAATTCAAGAAACATGTGCCTAGCAGATACCCACTGTCATTAAGAAACAACAACAGCAAAACTACCACAAATAGGATTCGCACCCTGGACATCAGTGTTCCAGTTACCCACAAACGCTATTAACAAGACAAATATAGAAACTTAATTCAAACAAATAAAAAATACTCATATAAGACAATACAGTTCGAAGTAAAGGCGCAGAACATTCGGCTAAGCAACTGTTTGGGTTTTTTAACCCTCAAGGCGAAAAGAGTTACACGTCATCATAAAATCTACCATAGAGCTCACAAAATAAACAGCTACATCACCTAAACTGCTCAGTGCTATCAGCCCTCTGGCGAAGTCCACTGCATCATTATGCGAAGAGAAAACCAACGTGTAATTGCAGAATAACGGGAAACGACGGTCCAATGGCGTACATCGAACTCGTAATTCCGCGATCTTTACACTGCAGTACCACCTCCTTCCACTCTGTACAGAATGCTTCATATTTCGAGCAGTGAAAATTTGTCAAAGGCCATAAAAGGGTCATCAGGAATGACCTCTTGATTGGTGAGGGTGCCGGATTGTCTCGTTTTCCATTCAACGGAGCAATCATATGCATGACACAAACTACAGGGTGACTTGTCATGGTTTAGTGGAATTATCGCTCAACTAAACAATAATTAATGTCGTTCATCCAAGAAACATGTAACCTTGTTAAAAGTGTTCAGCCCTTTTCTTATGACAACTTGGATCGTTCGAAGTCCCTGTAAATAGCTCTACCATGTAAAGTTTACGGAAAATGAATACATATATTACATTGGTAATGAATACTTACAGGCGTCGAAATTATAACCAAGAGAAATACTCGTACACAAATGTTTTACAAATGAAATTAAATATTTATACCAATTATTTATATGTACTACCCACGTATTTATTTAGAAAACAAACCTTCTTCAGAGTGAGTGGTGTAAGAATAAATCACATTTTAGGCGAGTTCGCACAGTCACGCAAAAGCGCCTCTTACCTTCGTCATGTCTGTCCGCCTGGCCGCATGTACCAGAGCGGCTCCCACTCGACGGATTTCCGTGACATTTGATAATGGGGACTTCTACTAAGGTTTGTCAATAAACTTTAAATTTGGTTACAATCGACTGAAAATATCGGGCACTTTACAGGACGACTCTAAGAACATTTTATTTTTGCCGGCGACATTACATCGCCATAACAGGCCTCCCTTCGAGTGAAATGTTATCAGGCTACTAGGACAGCCGAGGAGGTATTAAAATTGCGCGAACGCGCCACAATGTTACGTCACACTTACGTTTCATATCTTAACGTTATTCATGCCAATGCATTAATAATAAATTCACACAATAAAACCAATAAATGCAATAGTTAAAATTATATTCTTACACACCCACACACACACACATGCATATACACACACACAGTCGATCATAACTCCGAGACATGTTTCGATCTATCTTGATCATATTCAGTAAGCAAATCCCTGAAGATGATCAACGTAGATCGAAACACGTCGGAGTTCTCGTAGATAGTGTATAAAAATATAATTTTAACATTAGTGCACTTGTTGCTTTTATTATACAAATTTCATATCTTGCTTTCAGTCGGTATACCAACTCAGTACATACACGTTGCCTTGTATAAAACAGATCAATGACACCAAAGGTTTAAACGTACAATAACCTCTGTAATGGAAGCCTATTTTACTACTTGGAACTGAAATACGTGCCCATTACCTACACTGTACAACAAACATCAAATCCAAAGGCCTTCCTGCCGCTATTTATTCCAAACAAATTTCATCCTTCGAAATTCTCACAACTTTTTATGCATTGAAAAAGTTATGTTAATCAAGTAAGCTAGCCCGTAGTATACAGGGCAGACAGCATGAACGACATTAAGCTACGTGTAGCTGTATTAAGCCTCAGAGCTTAGTGGATGCTTTATGTACCAGCAGGTTTGGCGTCAAACATCTTCTGTTCCGTACGCATAGTGTATTGATGTGATTTGTATAAATTTCAGAACAAGCAGCGATAACTTCCCTATAAAGCAATAACTGATCGGTTTTTATAACCAAGTCGGAGTGTTTTTTTATCTCAGTAATTAACCAACTTGATGCACAAAATTTTTGTTTTACAATAAGTTTATTTCATGCCTCTACATGTTTCGAGCACTATGTGCTCATCAACAGGAGGTCAAAATTGCATTACACAGCCTCTGGTATAGGTGTGATGATACCAGAGGCTGTGTAATGCAATTTTGACCTCCTGATGATGAGCACATGTGCTCGAAACATGCAAAGGCATGAAATAAACTTATTGTAAAACAAAAATGTTGTGCATCAATTTGGTTAATTACTGAGATAAATATAATGAGATGCACGGTCAGCAAAACGTAAATAAGGGGGGCGGAGTGTGCTTACTGCGCGGTACGAACTCGATCCTTAAATAAAATTCAGATTAATCTCAGTCTTCAAAGGGCTGAACTGTTATTTGAAATAACCACAGCGCCTTTCATCCTCGACAAGCGAGTATAAAAAAAAACCGGTTGTTTGATGTGTATACATGCCGCCACAAAACGTATGAAACGATACTGACTCTGCTACTTAGAGGAATGAAACAGTAAACGGACAAAAGGCTAACGACGGAAATTATGAAGCGTGCAGCACTAGATACACTTCATCGGCTGTCTTTTACAAGTGTGGGCCTCATCAATGCAATGGCTGCATGGCTCTGGATGCCTCTACGCCTATTTCCAACAAGCGGTTTCTTCCTCTTTTGATCTTCCGATTAAAACTGTGTATGGCCTTCTCATTTCTTCCAAGCGATCTAAATACCATCCTAACTCATCGTTCCGATTCCTATTGCTGGATACGAAATAATAAGAATTATGAAGCTCTTCCTTACTCAGTTTTGTCCATTCTGTTACTTCCTACCCTGTAGGTTCAAATATTTTCCTCAACTCCCTGTACTCCACCCTCCTCTACGTAGAGGTACACTTAGTACAGCACGGAGGCAGACACACCCTCTGTCCATCTGTGTGCGTGTGTGGTAGCGTAGTAGGCATAGCGACTCCCTACAGGCTGGGCGGTCCCGGGATACAATTCCGGTGAAGGCTACATTTTCTGAAACCATCCAGACCAGATCTGGGGTCAACCCGTCCTCCTCTACATTGGACACCGGGTCTCCTTTCCGGGGGCAAAGTGACTGGGGCATGGCGTTGACGACCCGTCCCCATTTAGCACCCAAGGTTATAGAAATAATAGAACTATACTTCTACTCACCGTCTGGGTCTTCATGGGTAGTTACAGGTTGACCTTAACCTTTGTGTGTACACACACACACACACACACACACA
>Ga0136643_10011931_pt1 | contig 12913 bp, 8 predicted proteins | sample TergutLab28metaG_FD_96883 | JGI IMG/M metagenome (GOLD analysis project Ga0136643, IMG submission 96883) | Labiotermes labralis P1 segment gut microbial communities from Petit-Saut dam, French Guiana - Lab288 P1 (version 3) (version 3) | ecosystem: Host-associated > Arthropoda: Insects >...
TCACGGAACCCAAAGGTTCATTACCGCACTCACAAGCGTCCGCCACCTGTCCCTATCCTGGGCCAGCCCAATCCAGTCCATATACCCACATCCCACCTCCTGGAGATCCATCCTAATATTATCTACCTATCTACGCCTAGGTCTCCCCATTGGTTCTCTTTCCCTCCGGTTTCCCCAGCAATATCCTATACACCCCCCTCTCCTCACCCATACATGCCACATGCCCAGCCCATCTCATTCTTCTCGATTTTATCACCCAAACAATATTGGGTGACGAGCACAAATCATTTAGCTCCTCGTTATGCAATCTCCTCCATTCCCCTGTTACCTTGTCCCTCCTAGGTCCAAATATTCTCCTCAACACCCTGTTCTCAAACACCCTCAGCTTCCTTTCCTCCTGCAATGTCAACGAACAAGTTTCACACCCATACAAAACAACAGGCAAAATTATAGATTATAGATCACCATAAACAAAATTTAATTTTTTGGGACATCCTTTGGAATTGAACACATAGAACTGTGGCACCAAACTCAATGTTAAACATTTTCATACATTTCCTATAGCACCTGCTGGGCTGGTCATCCTACAAATATAATAAAACATATAAGACAAGCTTACTCTGTGAGTGAATGTACTGTGCTTAGTTGTAAATCATCTTCAACTGGTTCTGGCTGATATTTTGGACTCAGTGGTTTATCTGTGATCAAAATCTTATACTGCTGATACTCCTAGAGAAGAAGAAGAATTGTGGTTAATTCCCATGTGACTGCTACCTCTGTGAAGGATACTTAATGCTTTCCCCAGTCTTGTAGAGTATAAAACTGTAATAAGGCTTATTTAACCTATCTCCTGGTCTTGGTATATGTCCACATCAAGACCGCACAGCAGTTTTCCAAACGTTGCTGTTATCTTTATTACAATATTTTAATCATGAAAACTCATAAATCAAAAGATGAAGACTGGTTCTATACACAGTTGAAGTTCTTTGACTTTTTCAACTATGTTGCACTGATGCTAAGACACTCCATTTTAAATGTTCTGTTGACACTGCCTGTCAGTCAAAAGTGGACTGTAATACCCAGTGTGCCAAGAAAAGGGTTAAAATTAATCACACAACTGAGATGGTAAAAACAGGAAAAATACAAGCTGTTTTCCTCTTAAAAACGTAAGTAAGGTTCTTTATCATATTTTCCAAGAACCTTGCACACACTTCTTATGTATTAACACAGATGTCACTGAAGAAGATGCTGATATAACAATCAAAATACGTACGTCAATATATGGGACATAAGACAGATGTGCATGGTTAACATCTGATGTACACATTGAGTGTACATACAAGACATATCAATTCAGAGCAAACTAGTTTGCTGGAAAACATGAACACATACAGCAACCATAGAGTATGCACACATAAAGTTTACAAACATAAAGGTTCAAATGGATTCTGAAGCCAGTCCAGAATTTTTAACCACTAAAGTGCAACAGCAGCACAAGTCTAACATTCTTGTACCCACAGCTTTCCAGTTTCCTGGACAGATCACACTTGGAAACAGCATGCTAGAACAGTAATTTAATGAAGCAAGATGTTAAGGAGGACGACCAATAAAAATGAGCACATAATTCACACTTAATAATGACCCTGTTTTGGCATTTCAACATTTAGGAGGAGCTTGCTGCTTCCATCATCAGTGCTAAATGTAACGCAGCACATTCCTAAAAGACACTGCCAATATACCCAGAGTCATACAGACTGATGATGCAGGTTTAGTTCCAAGCTGAGCAGCAGCTTTTCTCCTCCCCATCATGTCCAAACTGGATCTGGAATTCACCCTGTTGTCTAGCCAGTTATTTTCTGTACCAACAAGAGTGTGACTTTTGCCATTCACTTGCACCTAATACCAAGGCTAAAACTACGAATAAATGGACCAAGATCTCCATAAGTCTCCTTGATATGATGCTTATGCATGTGGCTGACATATGTTAAAATACCTTGTTATATCCAGTTTCAACAGACAATATTTTCACCACATATGTTTCTGTAACGTCAACAGGACTTTCCTGCAGCATGAGGGAACTACCATCCAACTTGAAACAGTGACTACTATCCTCATCTGTGCTAATAAAATGACTGAAAAAAAAATACACATACATAATTCAGGTATAAAAGTTAAATGTACAATAAATTTGCATGGAACTGATACTGAGCAACACCATATAAATAAGAATAAAACAAAACATACCTTGATAATGAAGGTGAAGGTCTCAGAATATGTAGTTCTGAAAAACAAAAACAGAAACATTGTGCTGAAGCACAAATGCTTGTACTGACATAATCATAATGCATACTCATACTCATGTGGCAAGATAATGAGTTTCTTACTGTTACAGGAGGTACATATAGTTAGCAACATGTTGAAAACAGGTTACATACCTACAAACTCATCCGTAATGTCAATCCCTCTTAATGCACTTGAGCAAGGAACACAAATCATCCAACACTTAGTCAAGGCCTGTTCATATTTCCTCCTGAATTTATTCTGTAAAATACACAGTAATTCAAGCACCATGTGTGAATTAAATCGTTCATATTACACATGGCCAGAGTTTTCGTTTCAGCAACAATAAACAACAATACCTGCAAGGTGTAATAATATGCATTGCATTCTATTTCATCCATGCCCATTTCAAACACTTTCTTACGAGTACAGAAGCGTATTTACAGGACATTACTTGCATCTGTCGTCTGCTCAGTACGGAAACATTTCGCTTTGTACTGAGTGTGTTGGCGAAATTGTAAGGATTTACAGGTTGTAAACATTACAACAACCATAATAATGATAATGCTGAATGTGCTTGTTTATATTCGTTTGTTTGAAGTGGGATAAAATCATCGGCACCAAAGGCGTATTCAACTTTCTCCTATTTAGGCTTTACTTTGGGTAATAATGGTGGCACTTTCATTGCTTAGTTGCAATCTTTTATGACATAATGTTGGTATTCCTATCTGTTGGCAATATAGTTTGTTTTTAGATGGACGGTGTGCATCGGTAGTCTAGTAAATTTTATGATATGTAGTTGCCCGTGTCGAGTATTCCAAATATTAGTGAACATGGCAGCGCTGAAACTGTATTCGCTAAACAAACCAGGTAATTTAGTAAAGGGTGTGAATTTTCATTATATCTAAGTACGGATTTACTGTCACGCATTTTTAATTATTAATTATTTATAACGTTTGTAGAATTTTGGTGTGGAAATAGGTTGCCTAGGCAAAGCACTCCAATTTGCGTTCAGTTTTTTGTCAATGCTCAATTGTTACCATAGCTGTTCCTTTGCATTCGTAGCCCCTCAGATTTTGAGGTCTTTGATGCGGTCCTCTGTAGTCTGCCCTACACGAAATACGTATAAATATGTCAATGCCGAAGGACCCAGCATGGAAGTGAAGGATATAACTGACCGTGCTGCGCAGACCATGTTCTTGACGGAGCTTTTCAGAGGTACGTGTACATACTTTAGGTATGGGACTGAAAATTATCTAAACTGTGTGGTGAAATAAAGCATATTATACTTCATGTAGGACTAGGAGTCACGTTGGGCCATATATTCAAGGAACCAGCTACAATTAACTATCCTTTCGAGAAAGGTCCCTTAAGCCCTCGTTTCCGAGGTGAACATGCATTGAGGAGATACCCTTCAGGAGAGGAACGGTGCATTGCCTGCAAGCTGTGTGAAGCCATTTGCCCGGCACAGGTATGGATACCTTATTAAATAAGTGAATTCAATTTGCTGTATTTTACTTGTAATAAGTATGAAAACAGGGGCAATGTGTATGTTACTTTTTGTGTGGTTTTAAGATACTGAATGTAAGAAAGTTGTACATAGTAGAGAATATTTTGTTCTTTCAGGCCATTACCATAGAGGCTGAAGAGAGAGCAGATGGAAGTAGGCGAACAACTCGGTATGATATTGACATGACAAAATGTATATATTGTGGATTCTGTCAAGAAGCTTGTCCAGTTGATGCTATAGTAGAAGTAAGTAAACTGACTTAAGTACTTGTAGAAGAATGACCAAGTTACTTCATGTGTGAATAGAAATCAGGATATAAAATTTTCTCATTTGCAAATGTGCATTATTTCTAGGGTCCCAATTTTGAGTTTTCAACAGAAACCCACGAAGAACTGCTGTATAACAAAGAGAAATTGTTAAATAATGGTGACAAATGGGAATCTGAAATAGCTTCTAACATCCATGCTGATCATCTTTACCGATAGACTGATATAGGGTGATGTAGACTCAGTATGATAGTATCACACCAGATTATATTTCCACCCTGCATTCTGTTTTTTAGTTTGCTGTGAATGCAGTGCCCATTTATACAAATATATAAACTACAGAGCGATACGCATAGGTATGAATAAAATGTTGTCTTTCCAGTGTTTTTGTAGCATGAAAGACCAGGAATAACATTGTATAACGTAAATGACATGTTTGTAAGAACTGCGTTATTAATGTAAAAACACAAATTATATGAATTTTGTGAGACTGGAGTTAACTGTGAAGTCATCAGTGGAAAAAGAGGTGCATGCATGGTATTAGCATGTATTTCCAACTACAGGGAGCAGAGACCTTGAGAAGGTAATGGCTCAGTAGCTGGTTGAGAAATGTTAGCATGTCATAAATAATGGAAAATACCCATCTTGTCCGGTGTAAAGATATGTACAGCTAAATATGTGTTGTGTGCGCAACTTTTTTTGTTACTTTTCTTCGATATAAAGTAAATGTAAGTATGAAAACAGAGATGTTTACTCAGAAATAAACATGAAATAAAATGGTTTGATGCTATGTGTAGCAAAACAGTAACAGTTTATTTATTCAGTTTACCTAAAGTAGCATGGCTACTACTGTGAAGGTATAATAAATTCTAACTTTTTAGGTCATAAAAACATACCTAAATCTTCTTGTTCATAATTTAAGATACACAAATTTCCTTTACATTGGTGTCTTCACAAATGTTGCACACCCTCTAAGATACATCACCCAAATTATACAGTAATAAGCACATTTCAGTGAAATACTGCAATTTCAATTTGTAAGCTTCATCAACTCAATCTTTAAACTGTGCACAAGTATGTAAACAAATTCAACAGTGCATCACACTAAAGGTATTTGTGACGGACATTATTTGATCTTGATGTTTTGCATAGTCTACAATACATTGGCAAATCAGTACATTAAAATCATATTCAGGTCCCACTGGGAAGCTTGGTTAAGTTACAGACAAGACCGTGTACAAGTATAATTAATGGTTCTAAATCATTCAAGGCTGAACAGCCAATTCTTTACTATCTGGGAGTAGCTTACAAGCTGTAGATTATCCACAGCTCCAGAAAACCAGAGGAGTCTCTACTTAATCCACTGGACTAGTGAGCAACAGTTTAAAGAGTGGACTCATATTCCTTCTTGTTATCAACAGTCTTAACATTAAGAATTTGATGTTGTGAGATGTACTGATTACCTCTATACGTAACTACTACCCAATGAAATAATAGTAACTGCTGTTAGGTCTTTTTGTGGTTCTTATCAGGCACTTCAACACCTCTGCCTTTCCATTTGTCACTCACATGAGCTGGTGGTACACGTGTATTACCAGATAGAGGTGTCAAGAAAATTTTACAGTAAGTCAAGCTGTAACAGGTACAGTTTCCTATCTCCCCATTATGTGGTGCGATATGTAATTTGGCACATGTACAACACTAACAGAGACTACACCAGGTCTTACTGAACTCTGTCAGAGAAATTCAATAGAAATTTATAAACCAATATTGTAAACAAATGCAAATCTAGAATCTGTAGCACTTCATACTAAATAAAAGTTCACAAAGATGCATGAATTCGGCACAAAGCCCTCCATTCTATTTAACTTACTAGTGTATTCAACAGTGACCAAACATAGAATACTTAAAGTGGTTTCAGGGAATAACACCCATCAGCAGCACTATTACCACTTTTGGAATACTTTCTTTACAAGGAAAGAAAGACAGCTGGTAATAATGTGGCAGGTGCACAAACTTGAGATTTGGAAACTACATTAGTGCAACTTAAAATAGAAACCCAACAATGTATGGCCAACAGATCTTCAAAAAGTAAATTTTGTTGAAGTTAATTTTTTTGTAGAATGTAAAACAAAATACACTGCCTTATATTTAGCTTGTGGTATGATGCTGATAATGATGGAATGGAGGTAATGTTATCAGTTACCAACACTGTGATGTCATGAGACTTTGAGGTTATGTCTGACAAATTTAACATGGACAAAGTCTGTCGGAAATAAGTTCTAGCAAAAAATAACAACAATAATAATAATTATTATTATAATAATAGCAATAAACATAATAACACAAGAATCTTTACCATATTTACAAATACAGAGATTAAAAATTTGACATAGCTAGCGTTCAATCCTGTGACCATCTGTGCAGAAGTTCAGCATATTACACGTGAACTAAACTGAATTTTGTTGGATTATAAATTCTGAGTAACTAAATAAGATGTTAACAATACAATATCTATGGGTTGGTTGTCTACAGTTTGGGAAAGTAGAATTTATGTATCCCACCCAGAACTCATTAGTTTCATAATAGGTCTCATACCTTTGACAGTTTGTCCACTTTCAGTTTTGAACATATCTGTGTACCTTCAAATTTAATTTCACTACAAACACTAGTGGTAACTAAGAGCATGTGTAAATTTTATCAATACTGTTGTCTTGTGAACATGTTTTGAAAACACATAACTTTATAAACATCTTGAACAGAACCAAATTTCTTGACAACCATAAAGTGGGCACTTCTACAATCATTTTGGATGTGACACACATTACAATCTTAATGTCCATCTTTTCTGCCTGTGTGACTTCTGTCAACTTATTTCTAGAGCCACTAAATTTAAAACAAAATTTTTGGACATTTCTTTTACACCTGTTACTAACATGGATGCTAAAATTTTAAAAGGAACTCCCATGTATTATAAGAATCATGCATTATCAGCCACAGTGATGCCATATGTCATGGGTGGCCAGGTAAACAAGCTTCAGGAGCCAATATTAGGAGGCAAATTAGGCATGAGCCACAGCTTTCATTGTGAAGTCAAATATATGATACCAACACTGCCCAAGAGAAAGGAGCCATCATCTCATATTAGCAACATGAGGAAATAATGCTTGCTGGGGGAATCCAGTTGATGCACTAGTGGTATGTTCTAGAGCATTCTTTACCAGAAATTTTGATTATTATTTTTAACACACAACTTGCATGAGCTGCACCAGTGGTGTGTGCAAGCCACGGTGTGGCCACCTTTGAACAATTTATGCCCAAACTGTGCTTGCTTTTTGACCAATTTCACCTCAGTATCAATACAACCGTTTCTTTCTGCACAGTGCTCAAATGCTGGAATCCTCAGCATCATCCCTTCTGGGTTGATATAGTTAAACACAATACTGTTGTTGCAACAAGCCAAGTACTTTGATACACTATCCCACAGCATAGTTTCAAACGTGTAATTACTAACATAGTGTTGTACATATGGAATGGGAAAAACTTGTATTAGCAGACACACGGCACTAACTGGTGCTAGGAAACATTAGAAATAAACATCATCACACAGGCACAATACATACATTCAAAAATAAAAGCACCCCTTCGTCAGTTTGGCATATCCTGTAATACTCCAGGATATCGTTCCATCCAAGGGCACTCAGTTTTTTTATATAATACACATCTAATCTATCACTGCTACAGGACATACGCAAAACAAAATTATAAAATGATCTTTTCCACCTCTGTTGAGGATTCAACTACTTATTTTAAACATTCTTGTTGTGAAAAAGAAAATGGAATTAATACGGGAATGGGCAGTCATTATCCGTAGGACATACGAGTAACTACCTGTACTACAAACAATTCCATGGGCATTTTTAAACAACTAACCACTTTCATTACTCTACTACATTTTATACATGAGCTCAACAATTTTACATTACTCATGCTTCTTTTTAAATTCACCCTCATAGGTAATGTCCACTTTGTATTACTTTATTTCTAAGCTTTCCAGCTTTTGTATCCATGAATTCAAGACATGTTCCCTGAGGATAACACAGGATTTGGGGTTTCAAAATGCTCCATAATGCATGACCATTACTGTGCAGATGCGAGATTCCTTGTTAAGGTTTGTACAGCATGTCAGAGTTTAGCACTGGAGTATAAAATGACCACTTATTGCATTTTCTTACCTAATTATGCTGTTCTGCATCCTGACCAGTGTTTTTTTTTTCTTACATGTAAATACTGAAACACATTCATAGACTCATTGCATACTGCTGTAACACACAATGGTACAGTGAACTGAAACTATTTTGTAAAATATGAATGCAGTAGGGTCTCATTTTGTGATGGTTCATTTTGTGACGATTCACTTTTACAACCCTTGTTGAGTCGGTCCGAGCACTCCCGACTTGTGGTGCATCACTGTCGCAACTGAAGCGTCCTTTCTCTACTTAGTGTGCTTCTAGCTCTTTTCCAGTGTGCATGTGTTTCTTCTTTTTCTATTTTAGTGCAGTCTTTTTAACTTGATTGTGATTTTTCCATCCATGACGTCCATCAAAAGACAGAAAAGAAGAACAAATCAACACATTTGACGTTACATTCTTTCTTGATGTCTTCTGAACTACAGCTTGGGCCTTCTTCAACAAAAGTGATTTGATTGATATTTTTTCAATTATCTGCGTAATTTTCTATGTACATAATTCATTAAATTAAAACTGTTGATGTAATGAAATATTGTAAATTATAAAATTATTTGACTAATTTTTTTGACCCATGAACCTATCTCAATTTAAACCATTTAAATAGTACTTGTTTTACGACGATTCGATTTACATCCAAATATTCGAGAACATAACCCTGTCGTAAAACGAGACCATACTGTATACTGACCAACAGTAGTTCTTAATGGCAAACTTAGAAAATTTATCTGCAACATCTACAAAGTTGATACTATTACAGTGTCTGCGGAGCTGATTAAATGACATCATGATGATACAGAGTGGTGGTGGTATAGCTCCATGCATTCATAACTATGGCAATAGATGGAAGTGAATGATAATTGTCATGTCCTCCATTACCTTGGGCAAAGAGCCTCCAGTACCCAATTCAGAGGGAGCTAGGCAGGGCCCAGAGCGAGTTTGGACATTCTGGAGAAAATAAAATCTCTTTCCACTACTGGGAATCGAACCACAATTCCATGGTTGTCCAGCTCAGTTGGTATAGTGAATATATTGACCATACTAAGTCACTACACCAACTGGGCCACCCTGGTTCAAACCGCAGCAAATAAATTTTTCAGCAGGAATAAATGAACAAACAAGAAACTAGTGAACTGTCTACCTCCTTCACAAATTTGGTAAGAAAATGCACATAAATTCCATTGTGTGTGTCCCTTCTAACCAAACAATGAACAAAAATTTTCTAACCATTTCTTAACACCTTTCACATTCAGTGTTACAATTTAACAGATAACATGTTGAACTGCAAACTGTCATGTCCATAGTACTCTCCTGCAGTGCAACACACACAGCCATCACAATTTGACAGTATGCTGGCCAATCTGTGTTTTAATGTTCAATTATTTGGCATTTTGTCACATGTGTACATAATACAGTTGTCAATCATAGCACAATAATGAGAATAGTAACATCTCATTACTGTATGATTCTATGAATACAGCCTTATGTTAATGGTTAATGATGTATGTCAGCAAATCCCCTCCATGTTCACATAAATTAAACATACCTTCCTATACTAGGGCAGAGTTTTGTGTGTCACTTTATATAATGACAGTTGGCATTTGACACTTTCCTTTCAGATTCATATATAGTGGTCTTCTGGGTTGACATGCTGTCTGGTGAGCAGGCACTTACATTTTAAAGTAGAGAGAGAAACCAACAAGATGCAACTAATCTGATGTTTATTATCAATCATTTATCTCAACATGTTTCAGGCATCATCATGCCCATCATCAGGAGAACAAGACTGTGCACTATTGCATATGGTGTTCAGCACTGGTTGTGCTGGCCATGGTCATGTGGAGCTCGGTCGCAGGCTGTGTGCACTGTGTGAAAGTTGTTGTTCGACTTTCACACTGTGCACACAAATTGTGTCTCAGCTCCACACAACCACAGCCAGCACAAGCAGTGCTGAACACCATATGCAGTAGTAAACAGTCTTGTTCTCCTGACGATGGGCATAATGATGCCCGAAACATGTTGAGATAAATGACTGATAAGAAACATCAGGTTAGTTGCAACTTGTTGGTTTCTTTCTACCTTACTTTCATGATGCATAGTCACGAGAGCCTAAAATTTACTCACATTTTGAAGGAATGCATTTAATTCTGACAACTTATGTATGTAAAACAAATAATGGTGTTTGATTTATTACAGAATCAAAATGCTCTTTTATGCACTAAATAAAAGGGGCATCCTGCAAATATAACACTCAGGAGAGTACATCTGACCAGTTTTGAAATCACAATCTGCACATGGTGTATTACTAAATACTACACACAAAGTCTGTTTAGAAGGGTGCAAATACAGGTCATCACTGCATATTTAGCAAACAGAATACAATGTCCATACAATTCATAATCATGGGCCCACAACACAAAAATGGTAATGAAATGCATTTCAAAGGTGTGTGATATAAACAAACTCAGGAATCTATATCCATGAACAGAAATTATTATCTTGCTTTATAAAGAAATAACGCACTCCAAACCATGCATTAAAATGTTTGCTTACAAAATCTGTATGCTGGTGAAAAGTGAATACAACAATCCTGTTGAAGGTCTCACAATTAATGCACTGGAAATCCATTTGTTTGTTTAAAAAAAAAAAAAAAAATTAGTTTAAAATTCCTTTCCAAGCCACTAACTTTAGGTCTTGGTATGGCATCTATAAATATGGTCCCATCAATCTGCAGATTTTTTTAAACCACGTGCTTGTTTATGTAGTCTCTTGTGATAGCTCTGGGCGAGCGAATTTATGATAGAGACCACAAAATACAGAATCATTGCTACCACAAACTTCTCAAAAATTGATGCTAGGATATTTCCTTCCTGAAATAAAACCATATGCAAATATCAGTAATTATTATTTAATGTCCTTGATTTTACTGTATACTAAGAACGAGTACTGAGCATGGAATCACATGTAACTCTTTCATGGCTGAGTATATATGTAGTGCTGTGGTAAATGTTCTTACAGAGGCTTTTGGTTTTTACCATTTTTTGATAAAATGCCTAGATCAGTCACAAATTTTTAAATATCATGTGACAAATTGTACCAAAACCTCTGGCAAATACCTAGCAAAGGCATCTGCACTGAATTTACAATTATACTTTAGGGTAAATTTGTATATAATTTTTAATACAAGTAACAATAAGATATCTTTAAGACTGAAGTTAATCAGGTGCTGAAGCAATTAATTTTTTGCATGTTTAAAGCGATGCGATAATTTGATCACCTCAAACCTTGATATGAAATTTCAAATCAGTTGACTTCCCTAACATATACCATATATTCTTGAATCTAATCCGCACCCTTTTCACAGTTTCAGAGGGCTAAAAAACTGAATCGTTATCCATCACCAAGTCACTATCATCAGCTGTGGTACATTTGTACTGCTGGCAGTTAAATGGCCACTTCACACACGGCACGTTAGTCGGATAACTTTTAAAGCATTGGTAATATCCAATATTATTCAATCAGTCTGCCTTGTAGGCAAGGGCTGGTTGAAGGAAAGGTGCGGATTAGAACTGTGAACTAACTTTTTTTTAAATTTAAGAAATCGGCAAAAACTAGTGCGGATTAGATTCGGGTGCGGATTAGATTCGAGAATATACAGTAATATAATTCTCATAAAATATTTTCTGTTTATTCTTCATCCACAAAACAACTGAGTTTCAATGTAAATGCAAATACACACACACACACACACACACCAAGATCCAGAAAAGAAGAGATTGCTAATAACTTACACAATCATAATGAAAGATAATACATACCAGTGGCACCTCTTCTCCTGGTTTTCTACGTAGCTTCATCTTTTGATTTACAAGAAAGTGTTTGAATGGTTCTTGAAGTTTTGGACCAACAGCAGGAATGTATTCTAATGTAGCAACAGCCCTCTCAACTAGCATTTCATTAAATGCAATTATGACAAAAACTTTCTGAATAAGCATCTTGATCACAGCTTTACCAATGAGTGTTGCACCAAAGAATGTCCAGAAGGGGACAAGAAAATGTCCACAAGTGATTCCTGCCAGGTCAAACAATGGGTTAGGAATCTGTAACAGATTACGAGTCCATTACTGAACAATAAGTATGTCAGTCATTGTTGAGAATTTTAAAGTGTAGTTTCTGTTATGTAATAATTTCTGTGACCTCAGTTTATTTAAACAACCATATAGCAGGAACAACTAAGAACCCAAGAACCCCAGAGAACAAAAGGATAACCACTTCCAATGTAAGTACTAATCACCCACTACCTCAAAACAAAGACACACGCCATATTAGTTTACCCTCCGTACATTCTTTCACATTTGTTAAAATGTTTTTTCTCTCCTGTAGATACACAAAATGCACCAAGCTATGCACACACACACACATACACAATGGATACCTGAGGCCAAAAAATCCCCACCAAGAACAACAACCCCGAAGAGAACCCAGAAGACATCAAACATACTAACCCACTAACCCCGCACCCCCAACCCAATTGAATACCCCAGACCACACAACCTATCACTACGCCCCCCCAACTACCGCCACCCCCCCCCAACCTTCGCGACACCACA
>Ga0136643_10011935_pt1 | contig 12911 bp, 6 predicted proteins | sample TergutLab28metaG_FD_96883 | JGI IMG/M metagenome (GOLD analysis project Ga0136643, IMG submission 96883) | Labiotermes labralis P1 segment gut microbial communities from Petit-Saut dam, French Guiana - Lab288 P1 (version 3) (version 3) | ecosystem: Host-associated > Arthropoda: Insects >...
ATTATTTTAACCAAGTGACGTGTTTTAATGTGTAAATAAGATTTTAGTATCACATATTGGTGCAATTAGTTGGTTATATTTTAATAAAATTCAATTATTGCACGGTAAAAACATGAAAAAAATTTTCTTAGTATGTTTATTATCTTCTCAACAGGTTTCGGGCGACTATGTGCCCATCATCAGGAGAAACAACTATATTCTGTATGGATGACTGTCTGGTATGTATTCCAGACAGCCATCCATACAGAATAATAAGTAACAAGTGTTCCATAAATATAATTGTTTCTCCTGATGATGGACACATAGTTGCCCGAAGCATGTAAAAAAGATAAATATACATACTAAGAAACATTGTGTACCAAGTTGGCTTATAACAAGATTATTCAGAGATGCACGGTCAACAAAATATAAAATAAAATTGAATACTTTTCTTTTTCTTTTGTTTCTATATTGCTGGATGTTACTAGCTTGACTGGCAATTGCAGTTTTTAATGTGATCGTTCCCTTGTGTTAATTGTAATGAAGAAGGATTTAAATAATGCCAAAAATACACTTTTTGGGTGTCTTTTGTTTTGTCAGTATTCAAATCTTTCGTAAATCTAAGAGTTTTGTGTCCTGAATGTATAACATTAAATGTAAGTACGTACTTGAGTAATAAATTAATTGTAAACATGCAATAATAATGACAATGATGAAAATGATGACGACGTGGAAGATACAAAAAACGTAACATATATCCTAATTTATGTAATCTGTTTTTGCCATTCACCTTCAAGGCTTTCACTAAAGACGATAACGTTTAACCTTCTAACTACGCGTAATGCCTTTTAGAGTCTGCGGTGATTTTTCACTCACTTGAGGAAATGTCACTTTCATATATCCCATGGTTCTTAACAGTGGTCCGTGGACTGCTGCGGGTCCGCAAACTGTGTCTATCGCAGGTAAAAAAAAACACTAATTTTCAGTTAGGCTAAGCGCACGCAATAGGTTTTAATCGCAACGGCAGTAGTGGCGGCCATTTAAGCCGCTGGTGAATTTTAATGTGACGCCGCGCACTAGAGCGACGGTTTCCTCGCACTGATTCAGTTATATCACGGCCTGCAAGGATACAGCACTGGTGTGTGCTTTGTTACTGCGGTCTAGAAAAACTGGAAGGAGAAAGCAGCTTTGGGCACTTCGATAACGGCTCAAAGATTACTATCACAGAAAATCCTATTCTACAAGAACACTTAAGATGTGACCATTAAATATCGTAGGTGCTTTTATAGACAGGCGAAAAAAATCTGCAGTTAGCTTCGTCCTGTCTCCAATGCACGTTTTTGCACCATTATCAATCACACTATACAGGCGGGGTAAATATGGGAATCAGACAGTAAACCAAGGTACCAGATCCTGTGAAATGCCGAAAAACTTAAAATTTTTTAAAAGGAAATTAAAATCCTTTCGGTTGCATCAGGGGATGAATTTATGTTGTTTTGAGCGTATGTGGAGTGTAAAAGTGAGACAGCTTTATCACTGGTCATTCTTATCCATTTTAATTAATGTTGATATTAAGACGGTATTGTATAGTTTATTGTATTTTATTGTAGATGTTGATGTATTTTGAGTTTTCAAAGTGTAGGTGTGGATTGTAAACTGAATATTTAGAGTATTTATATGGCTTCTAAACTGAGTATTTAAATCTTTATGTGGGTTGTAAACTGAGTTTGACATATCCAATGTCACACATGTGAAAAAGTGGACTGAATAAACCGAATTGAATTGAATTGAAACGCTTTTTGGCGACTAATTACGGTTCTACGATCGAACATTCATCAGGCCACTGCATACGAACATTTAAAACAGAAACATTGAATATCTTTGGGACGGATATCTCTCCCTTTACATCAACAGACACACTGTAAATGTATACAAAACATGTAAATTTTATCTGTATTTGAAGCCTAAGCACAATATTAAAGAACTTATTAAAAATTTACCAAATGCTAATAGTTATAAAATATAACTATAAAAAGCGAATTAAATTGAAGTGTCAACTTGGAGTTTTAAAATATATAGGTATATAACAGCAGTACTGAAGCGTGTGCAATATGATTCTGGCACCATCCGATGTGTTGGCAGCTTAGTATGTCAATATACAGTTTGCTTTTGACAGGTATATAATGCAGATATTCTTTAACAGGAGCTTTCAGTATGCCAAAGCATTATTATATAGGGGCTTTCTGAAAAATAACCCATTCAGATTCCTATACTGTTGGGTAGTATTAGAATAAAATGTATGGTGCTCCTGAAATTAAATATTTTAAGAGAAAAATTTTTCAATTTTAGCTCCGTGATCGAAATTTCATAATATTTTAATTTATTTTTTAACAATTTTCTATTTTTCCTGTTCCTGTGTCGTGGCCTGATGATGGCTAGATCTTAGTGACCAATCTAGTCGCCAGAAAAACATGTACAAATAGGTTGTTTTGTGTGATTTATAATTAAATGAAACATAAATTACATTTGTGATTTGATACACCGACGGGGATGTTGTACGTCAAGATTATTCGTCATGCCTGCCTGTCAGTTCGCCTTACCGCGTGAAACAACTCGTTTCACAGTGGACAGGTTTTGTGATTTTTATAGTGAGAGATTTTATTAAAATTGTGTTGAGAAAATTTAAATCGGGTTATTACGTACGATATTTTTATTAATACTGGAAGAAACGCCGTTAATTAAAAATATAGCAGGCGTATTTGCGCAAGACCGCACTATCGCAAGCAAAGGGCGTGGATTACATGGGTTGAGAATGGAGAGATATTCACCAGTGCGCGCGCGCGACCACGGGTGGAAAGGACCAATGAAAGAAAAAAATGATTGTGGGCCACATTATAAATTATAATATCGTACTTTTTTACTGACGAATCGTTGTTGATAACAACCTGTTATAAATACAGCCTATATCCAAACCGTGAAAATTATTTCAAATTCATCTTTTAAAAATATGAATTAATATTTGAAAATTTGAAAATAACATTATCTACATGTTCCTACTAGTGCGTCTTATGTAATAAATCCTGAGTAAAATCAACTGAGCACCAATAAATAAATTTAGTTCCCTTCGGTTCGCCAAGGAGCGTGATGGGTTACTTTATGTGAGACGGTACTTGTGTTACTGTATCTTGATATGATATCATTGTCGTATTGCCAATAATGCCAACTTTTTCCTGAATAATATTTTCCTACGAATGTGAATAAAATAATTGTTCTTCGAAAACACTTTAATTTTCTTGTTTCTGAAAATAGGTCACGGGCAGCCTTGCCAAGATATTAGGGCAAAATTTTGCTCATCGCCGGCCTACATTGACGTAAATGAGGAAAGTGTGTGATTTTTATTAATCTTCGTTGTTTTTAATGAAGAGCGGGGAACGAAATTCCTATACTGAAGGTGGAGTTGCAGTGTTTTGCCTACCCTCATTCTTGATGCTTGAAAAATGGAAGTTAAGAGCAGAAAAATCAAAGAATTTCTTAATTAAAATTTTCCCATCTCTCTTTTCTGGTGTGTTCTCATTCGTACGGAATGCCTCTCTGTCAGTATGCATAACAATACTCGAGAAGAGCTATACAAATTTTCATTAAATTCAATATTGGAGAGTATTTGGAAAAGTATTTAGCAATTTCAATTTACCGTAAAAACAACAATAATAACAAGAACAACGACCAGTACATCAATAATGTTCTTATTAATAATAAATTATTAAACATACACATGGCTTAACAAAACTGGCGCTTTAGAATTCTTCTCTTAATTATCTTGATAGCCACAAAACTTACGGAAAAAAAAATTTAACATGCAACAAGTGTTTCACTTCCATGCACATTCACAAAGCCTTAGGAAATACAACTATGGGACTGGTTACGTCTGCCATTCTATATGTTCATCCGTCTATCTTTCTTCCTGCAAAAACTTGGTTATCATGTGACATATTTCTGTAAAATTTTAAACTAGGGTTGTTTACTGAAATCTGTCTACCAAATTTAAGTTCCGTCAATATCCGACAAATATCATACGTTTTTATGTATATTTATACTTATTTACTTTAATATCTTGCCTGTTTGCAAGGTACAGGATTTAGCATCATTTACGAGAGAAGTACAAGAATAAATATGGCAAACAGAAAGACCGAAGAAAGAGTCCATAATCTAAACGTAATATAACGCCAAGTAGACGCCAGATAATTAAGACACATATCCGAATGCACTTCGAGGTTACATTGTACGTGGTTTTCCGACCCTGTTTCCTAAAACTTTGCTCTCGAAAATTTTTGTTATTACGCCACAGCTGTAGCAGTAAAGAAAATACGTCTAAATGAACAGTTTTTCATTTTCATCAATCGAATTTACAATACGTCGACGAATTTTATCCAAGCTCTCACAGTCGAAATTTCATGAAAATCCTTTCTACAATTTTTGAGATCCTTATTGTTACAGACAGATAGATGGACGGATGTGCACGCCCAAATTAGCGTTCTTTAAAAATAACGTTAAACGTTATGAAATATATAGCTTGTCATATGTTAAGGAAAACCTCTCCTTCACGATATTTCCTTGTTTTCATAAAAGTGGTCTTGGGGACGAGCTCATTCCTCTTGCAGTACTGGTTACAACTACGTCAGTAGTGAAGGAAATGCTACCACCAATTTCCAGAAAACCCCTGTCACTGCGGTAAATTAACTACTTTTTATTTGTCAGAAACAACATTTCCACAATTTATTTGGCATATTTTAACTTTGGTTGCTATTCTTTCTTTCGTTTACCAGCCTTTGGCCATAGTTGAGTTGAATTAAGCCCATCTAACCAACCTGTCAAAAATAACATAACAACAATGAAGTACTTACTGTTTTAGAAAGCCCATTTTCCTCTAATCATAAAAGCAGAGCCCAGAGATCTTATCACAAGCACAAATACTTCAAAGTTAGCGAAATTAAGAGGTTAAGAGAATGGCAAATCACTTGTAATTCTCTATAGTTCACGCTGTATATGAGGGTCTCTTGTTATTACACTGTCTTATGTTTTACCCGTAAACCCTCTACTTGTCTTTATGTTTTACGTTGGTAATTAATCTCAACACGTGACGTTTATGTCTTGCCTTGTGTTTATCAGTTTGGATAAGTTCAATTATTCTGAAACCAAAGTTGCGCACAGTTTAACAAATAAGAATGACTAATGTACGCGACATACAAACAATGAATTTTAAAATGCACCTTCGAAGTGCTTGGAATTAAACATATTTAATATATAAATAACACAACAGACACAAGGTTTCAAATTTTAGTGTCAGATGAGTTTTGGAATTCTTTAATAGTGTAAGCCTTTAGTATAAAATTTGTGTTTTAGTAATGTGCTGTAAACAAGCTCTGAAATTAAATCTCTTGTAAGGCACCGGTTATTAACACTACTTCGTAATACAGTGGAGGAATTGTGCCTAATACCATCTCCATTGTTTAAATCTCAAACATCGAAGAGATTATTGAGCAGAAAAAGTTGAAAATGGTGTGGGTGTAATTTGATGTTTCAGTACTTAAGCTCCCAGAACCAATTTTCCTACAATCCTGCCATTAGGGCGATTTTTAAACTAAAGAAAAATAAGTGTCAGTTGGCGATATTAGGAACACTGTGTGCCTACTAACGTGCCCACCCATTGAGTATTTTAAAACGCTTAAATATGACAAAATACAGTGAAATAAAAACATAATAAACTTTGAAATACGAATTTTAACCCAAATACGCCAAGGTGAATAGAAAATCTAGTATTTTTACATTATTCTGAAATTATTGCCTCATAATGACTGGAGAGTCAAAACAAGGAATTAGTGAATGTATCAAAGGAAAAGAAATTTACTGAAACCCTGATAAAAATACGTCTTGCCAAACACTGCAATTAAGGTAAACGGGCAGAATATTAATTTAGTGTTGCAGAGAAATCAAAGCAAAATCTTCCAGTCGTCTGTACCCGAACACTCTTCATGGCACCACTTGTAGCGTTTTGTTAATTTGATCCAATTTTCGCTGCGTCTGTCTTTATTATACAGCCCTGAACAATACAAGCGCTTAGCGTCAAAATCCGAATTTTCTTCTTCGGTTTCTACGTGATTGGCTCCTCACAATCGTCGGTGTCTAATGATGATGACTCTCTTCATCTGAAGCTCACCACGAATGACTAAACATTTGCGTCACTGGGACCGGATGGCCTCTTCTTCTGCAGCCGTATTTTGGAAGAAGGTTTACTCTAATCTCTAATTTCTTTCCTCTTTCGGTCTTCTTGAAGTTTTTGTAAGGCGAGTTCGTCAAAATAGCAGCAGATCCTGACGGGGAATTCTCATGTTTCGTTGGCTGCTCTTGTTTCCTGTCAAATGTATCTGGCGCAAGTTTGATGTCAGAGGGTAGGACAGCAACAGTGGTGTTTTGTGAGGCAGGCGGAGTGACTGTTGGTTAGGGCCCTGTGGAATTGTGCCACTAGTAGTAGGCGGTTCTTCTGCAATTCTGGAACATGTCACATAAATTTCAAGCGAAAAAGTGGTGATGATGCGCTAAGATTTTTTCAGGATCATTTTCGTCAAGTATGTGAAGGTTGTAGGGAAACAAATCTGTTTTCCGGAACCCGTTTGCAACAATACCTTCTGTGGCCGATTTCGAGTAAGCTTTTCCAAACATTCCAGAAATTTGATAGTGTGTAACAACTATGTTTGGATGGTTTTTCATCCACATTTCCGTCTCCTGTGCGTAGTATGTCTTCAGAGGCTGCAAGAAGAAAACGTCCAGAAGTTGCAAATAATGAGTACTATGTGGGGATAGGCAAAAAATGTGCACTCCGTTTTACCGAGCACAGTCTATTACCTCCATATTCCTCGAATGAGGATAATGACCACCCAGCGTCAGTATAACGGGATCTTTTTTAGACAACCTCACAGAACGGACAAAATGTTTGAACCATTGCGTAAAGCTCTCTTTGCGGATCCATCCAGCCTTGTGACAAGCCGGTATTAAAACTGGTAGAGCACTATCCAGGAGTACAGCTTTCTTGTTGCTCCTAGGAAACACCAGAAGAGGAGAAACGTACGTAGTGGTGGCATTCATGCAGGTAACAATTGTCAAGAGTGAACCCCTCTCCTGTAGAGACTTGGAGACCAGTCGCTTACCCTTAAAGGGAATAACTTTGCATACTTCATGCTGAAAGACAGTGAGGCCCGTTTCGTCATATTTGAATAAACTATGAGGAGAGAAGTTAATCAGCCGCAACACTGGCTCAAATATGTCGAAAAATAATGCGACGTTTGCTTTCGTGAATCGCTGTAACCATGCTGACGAAGTAACCTGGGGCTTGCGCAACTTCAGTCAAGGATGGCAGCACAAAAGTTACACAATTACTTCCAGCCTGCTCTTCCTTGATGTACTCAAAATGGACGGGCAAGACCATTTTTTATGGCAAGCTCAAAGGCTCTTCTTTTAATACGTCTTGTTGTTAGCCCAAACAACTTCCGCTCTATCATCAAAAAGTAACTGACAATTTTTTCTTCAAGACTCTAGGGCAAAACTGGTTTCCGAAAAAGCCACGTATTGATCAGCCTCTCTCCATCTGTTTTCTTGCTGTTAAATTTCTATTTGAGTTTCGATCTCGGTATTTCAAACACTGTCATTATTTTTGCAATCCAATTTCCTCACACCTAACAATATTTATGGCATTCGACATTTTCAAATTTTCCCACATTTTACACTTTCTTCGGTCCATCTACAACGCAGAATTCAAGGTCACTAGAAACCGACGTGACGAAGTGTTGCGCCTGATATCGTCCCCGGATAATATTAGGACCGCTTGTGGGAGCAATATTAGGAACACCAGAACAAAAAGATGGCTGCCTGCAAATTGTTAATAGTGTCTAGCAGTTAAACTGGATTTACTACCTGTTAAATAACGTGTAATTTTGCTAGTATGGGTGACATAAGCTTATTGCTAGAGTATACCTTGCTTATGGCAATAAGGGTAATAAGAAAATTATTGAGAAAATTTTGATATTGCAAAACAAAACGGAAGCAAAAAAATCCACTCCTCATCACAACACAAACTCAGCTGAAACAAAAGATACTTTTTACATCACGTGTTACTAAATGTCACGTTCACCCGGCAGAGTTTACAAGTCACCACCCTCAGCAGCAGGGAGAACGGATTTAGGAAGGGGGAGATATTCGTCACACTTCAAGTCAAATAACCTTCGGGAGCCACATAATAAGGGTCAAAATAAATAGAATTTTAAAAAATTGTCTTATTTGAGGGCTTCTTATATCTGCTTATCAAAGTACCATAATTTATTTCCAATTACTAATAAATACCGTTTCTTTTAAAACAATTTCAAAATTCGTTCACGGTCAGCCTCTTGTGTAAAGAATTTATTGGAATATTTTTTACAGCAAAATTGCTAGACACGCCAACGGCCAGCATGCAGCTCGCGTAGTGCGGTGACCACTGATCTAGAATCTCAAGAAAACACTATTATTGTAAACATCTACTCTGTAAATATGAAAATCTTAAAAGTCACATTGACATTTCATATATATAATAAAGTCGTTACGTACAAAATTTCCCAGTATAATTCAGTCAACTCTGAATGTATCAAAAATCAGCCAGTCAATTCAATGAGGAATCTGCTGCTTAAGTACAGGGATAACTTGCCTAAATCAGTGTTTCTTAACCTGGGTTCCGCAGGACCCCAGTTTTCCGCAAAGGAGTGTCAGGGTTTCCGAGAGACTGAAGTGCGTAATTACGGAAGAATTTTACTGGCGGTTCTAAATTTATGTGTACAAATAAAATTCGTGACTACATTCGACATAATCATTCCTTCACCAATAGCACGCAGACAATCAATCGCTGCTTCAATCCGGAGGCTTCCTTGATTCTGCAGTCACGTAAATCAACAGACCTCGCCATAGAGTCGATGTATCAGTCGAAACGATCAGGTTATCGACCAGTTTGAGGTTGGCCATTCATTTTTTGCATGCAGTGTACATGAAAGGTAAACAAATCATGGTATTTAATTTTTATATTTTACTTACTGTGGACAGGTAGGTGTTTCTCAGTAAGTTCTGTAACATTGTATGGTACCGTGTGCTAAAACATTTTGAGAAGCATGGGTCTAAATTATACAAATTATAAAGGTATGATAATATCATTGTATTGCTCCGCATTATAAAATTAATACATTACATTAAAAATTGTCATTGTTTATGTTATTTAAAAGATTTACTAGAAGTAAAGGAGTCAGTTCATGAGACGCCGTTTATATCAAAATTCCTGAGAAACTATAAGAACCAAATTTGTTCCTTTGCTGAATTAAGTGCTATGTTATATAAGTTTAATGTCGATCGAAAGGGTAGCACCTCGAGACCTTCAGTATGTCCATTAGTACACACATCGCACTGACAAAGTTCCAACTTGTTTGTTCCCAAACGCCAATGGATTAATCATTACCGCTGCATGTGGCGTCCTCTAAATGAGTGCCTCAAGACGTAGGGGGTAGCTTAAAATTTATTGCATAAGCAGGCGATAAGGAGTGGTCCTGTGGCCTGGGGATTTACCAACTAGAATAGTGAGTAATGCCAGAAAGTTCCTAGAACATGGTCAAAGTTTGTGTTTTGGCCTTAACAATGGAGTACGTACATAGTGAAAGGTTGAATTGGATTGAATTGTATTAAGATATGGCTGGGTTCTATGAAAATATTACGTTATCATTTAATTCCATAAAACAGGAAATATTTAAATCAAGGGAATGACTGTAAAATGTATAAGGTGTTTACCGTCGTCCCATCCAAACGATAATTTTACCGCATTTAGTAACTGTAATCCAACACTACCATTTATTATGTTTTATTCGAATGAAATAATTCTTCACTTTTCTGCTCCTACCGTTTATTCCACGATATCCACATACGGCACTTATTTATATGTTAAAGTGTTTTATGTTTCATACATATTTGAATTATGTTTTCTCAATGAGGATTATATTAAAAAAAATGAAACACTTTGTGGTCTTAAAGGTAGAATTGAAAAATTATACTATACTGCAATATTGTGCATTTTTTTGGTTATTACATTATAAATTGTCATTATGAGGGTTCAGATAAACCAGGACAGCTTGAAATTAAGTGGTGCACATCAGCTTTTGATTTATGCTGATGATGTTAATATAATGGGAGGAAACGTAATGTTGTAAAAAAACACAGATATTTCAGTAATTGCTAATAAGGATTTCAGACTAAAAGTAAATACTGATAAAACTAAGAACGCGATCATATCTCGAGAAAAGAAGTAGGAAGAAGTCAGAATATCAAGACTGATAGTTCATTTGAAAGGGTGGAAGAGTTCATGTACTTGGGAACAAACTTAACGTGTCAAAATTCTATTCAGGAAGTAATTAAGAGCAGATTGAAGCAAGGGAATGCTTGCTATCATTCGGTGCAGAATCTTTTTTTTTCAGTTTTATATAAAAAAAAATGTAAACATTAAGATATACAAAATTATAATATTGCCTGTTGTTTTGTATGGGTGTGAAACTTGGTCGATGACATTGAGGAAGGAACGAAGGCTGAGGGTGTGTGGGAATAGGGTGCTGAGGAAAATATTTGGGCCTAAGAAGGACAAGGTAACAAGGGAGTGGAGAAAACTACATAATGAGGAGCTTAATTATCTGTACTGCTCAGCCAATAATGTTAGGATGATAAAATTGAGAACAATTAGATGGGTGGGGCATGTAGCAAGTATGTGTGAGATAAGAGGTGTATACAATGTTTTGGTGGGAAAACCTGAGGAATGAGACCACTTGGAAGACCCAGACGTAGATGGGAGGAAAACTGGTTAACTGAGACAATAATCTATTTTATGTTAGTTTACAAACGGCTTCAGAAATTGGATTTCTTTAAACTTCGCAATTCTAATTCATGTTCAGCGGAATTAATCTAGATAAGTTCATTAAATTCTAACAGCTCACTCATGAATTTACGATATATAATCAACGTAATAAATTATGTGCATTTCTTTTATTTCGGAAGAAATCTCCAACTATTGCTCAGAAAGTTACAGATTTACATTCTCTGAACCGTGAATGCATGTTCTTGAGAATAACCAACAAGATACAATATTTTTCTCATTAATTTACTCCAATTGAACTATCCTCTACATGTTTCGAACATATAATTGTTCATCAGGATGTTATTTCTGTACACGCAGCATATAGTATTTTACCATGCATCTATAGGTTGACAGATGCATGGTAAAATGCTACATGCTGTGTGTAAAGTTATAAACACCTGATAATGAACAATTATTTGTTAGCAACATGTACAGGATAGTTTAATTGAAATAAATTAATGAGAAAAGGTGTGCATCTTGTTGGTTATTTTCACGTAGAATTTACAGCTGCCGTATACGAATGTGTAGTTTCCAACAGCTCGCATACAATTTAATGATTTGTTTTAACATGATTGTGGGTGAACTAAGTTCTTCTGTTTTAGCGGAATGTAGCCTATACCACTAACTTCAATTTTCCTACGTACCCCATCAAAATATTCGGTAGAGTGAAGGCATATACCGACACACTCTTAACTTCGGCAGTTTATTCCATTATAATATATTTTTGTCCATTGATTATTACAGTCTGGGACAACAAGTAAAATGGAAGTGGGGTAAGTGAGCTCCCTAAAGAATAATAATTAACCTGTTAGTTTACAACCACCAAAGACCTCTTATTTTTCAAAATTGGCTTGAAATAATTCATTTCATTTGGTTTTATTTGTTTATTTTTGCTTTCAACTATTTTTGATACGTTATGATTACCTTTCCCGCCTGCAGAGCGGTTTCAGGTAAAGGGTTTATTAAAATTGTATATATATATATATATATATATATATATATCGAATAAGCAGTGGTATGCTCAGCTCGGCCAATTTGCACAACGATCTTTGTTGACGTAGTCGACTTTGGAACACTAATAATCAATGATATTTTTGAGTGAGAGCCTACGAATAAGCATAATTCTACAGATCAATCTTCTGCTCTGAAAATAGTTCCAGCAGGTTCTTCGGAAATTTTGGAGTACCTTACCCTTCAACCAAACTTCAAGGCGTCACTTTTCACAAGACCATACATAATCTCGATACTCACCGTCATGACAACCTCGTTCTCACGTAAAATTAGTTTTCAATAATGCAATGAACACCAAAATCTACGTGAATGCTACGTTTCGCGCAAATTCTTACATTCGCAGATTGCTTTGCTTGCATTTATGAGTAATCATATTTTTTACTCCGAAGATGGAAGCAGTAGGTTTTAGCAAAACGGCGGTAAACCGCAATTTATCGAATTATGCGGCATCGCTCCCTACCATAACTTTCGTGATAAACACAGGCGCTAACGGTGCACAGGAATGCAGTACGTTGGCTGCTTGGCCGAGCAACCGAACCAACGTTTGAATTGTAAATTGGTAATAATAGATGGCCTGTGGACATGTAGTTGTTGTGTGGTACTAGTAATCTGTGGTGTGGAATATCTTCTGCGATGAAACTGAGAAAGTGATAGGGTTAATTATCTTGTATATAGTGTGATTAAACGACTTGAAAAAATATAGATATATATGTTTATAAAATACCACCAACCTTTCTTGTGTACGTGTGTGCGTGTCACACAAAAATGATTTACCGTAAATGATATTGATTATGATTTATTTATTTATTTATTTATTTATTTTTATTCATGTTCCTCTGATCTACAATAGGCACCGTAGAGGGCCATGAGATATGGAACAAGTCAAAGATATATGGATATAAATATAAGGGTAACAAATGGAAATATACAGTTAATATGTACAGTATAAGTATAAAGA
>Ga0136643_10011939_pt1 | contig 12910 bp, 11 predicted proteins | sample TergutLab28metaG_FD_96883 | JGI IMG/M metagenome (GOLD analysis project Ga0136643, IMG submission 96883) | Labiotermes labralis P1 segment gut microbial communities from Petit-Saut dam, French Guiana - Lab288 P1 (version 3) (version 3) | ecosystem: Host-associated > Arthropoda: Insects >...
AAACTAGAAGGAAGAAGAGGTAGAGGATGACCCAGACTCAGGTGGATAAACGATGTGGAAGACGATTTAAGGAAGCTAGGTGTGAAACGATGGAGAACGAAAGCATTGAACAGAGAGGAGTGGGCATCAATTATAAGGGAAGCCAAGGCCGTAGCGCTATAGGAAGGAAGGAAGGAAGGCTATGTTTGCTATCTTCAGCCACATGTTTTACATGCCCTTAATCTTGGCCCCAAGCCTTTTTAATCACGTATGACGCTTTCTCAGCTATCATTATTACTGGCACGTTAGTGTTCGAATTTCCTAAGGTAGGAATAATTGAAGCATCAACGACGCGCAAACACCTTACACCACGCACTCTTAACTGCGGGTCCACAACAGCCCCTGGGTCACTCTCAGGTCCCATCTTGCACGTCCCACTGAAATGATGAAGGGTCTGGGTGTATTTTCTGGCAAGACAACTGCAGTAATCATCAGTGTCGAACTGCAGATGGTCACAGCCCGGTAATGGCGTCGTGTCCATAGACATACCCGCGTCTTTGAACACTTCTGTGTTGGACAAATTCTTGACTATAAAATTACAACCATCAATTAATACGTTCAGATCTTCAATATTTAAGAAATAATTGGGGATTATGATAGGTTGCAGAAAAGGATCTTTCTTCTTGATCGTGATGTATCCAATGCTCTTCTCCTGCATAACGCCAGGTTGGAACGTAATCCGATTATATGCAGAAAATGGGGTGTTGAAATGTACTTCGCCGTTGCTGGTGTTAAATACCGCACGTGGTGGCAGGAAATACTGAATATCAGGATAATCGATAGTTGGATCAGCATATCGAGAATTTACATAACCCGACACTTCGAGCGAACCAACCCCAGACAGCGGGCCTGTACGTTTTCGCGCATATTCACGGCAGTCTCTTACTAGTTGCTGATCGCTTGACAGGGTTTGTTGTTTCGCCCCCAATTTTACCTCAATACCTCCACACGAAACGTGGTCCTGAAGGTTCTGACCAACCGGTAAGTCCTCAATGACTTCTATACCAGCTGAACCAAGAGCTGTTCGAGGACCAATTCCAGACAGCATCAAAACATGAGGTGATTTTAAGGCACCAGCACTAATTATAACTTCCTTATTGGCATAGATTTTACCTCTGATGTGTCTGTGATTTTCCCAAGCATATTCCACCCCATATGCAGTTTTGTTTTCCGGGTCTATAAGAACTCTGGTGACCCTAATATTAGTTACCACTTTAAGATTTTTTCTTTTACCGCGGAAAGGTTCAATGAAAGCTCTGTTAGTGCTCAATCGGCTTCCATCCTTTTGGGTAAACTGCAATAACGTGACCCCAGTTTGAGTTCCTCCATTGATGTCAACCGTCTTGTAACCGAGCTCTTGGAATGCATCAACTAGAAGCTGCACGTTCTTGTCCTCATATGAGAACCTCTGCACATTCAACAGACCTCCCACGGCATGGTACTTTGTGTTGGCGGCAATGGCAGGATCAGCGTTATTTTCAGACTTCTTGAAATACGGAAGCACATCATCATATCCCCAACCGTCATTTCCTAATTTAACAAAAGCTGTAATTAGCATCATCATCCTCAATATTATACTATTGTTTAGTTCCTTACACTCTGTAGGGCTTTGACTTTGGCGTATGACTTGATGAAGTTATATTCTTTCTTCGGAAGTTGTCCATCATTGTAATCTTAAAAGATTATGATTAGGCGTGCGATTCGGGGAGAATTTGGTAGAAGGTCGTGTGGAAGGATCTCAGTTAGCTCAACGCGCATTTGAAGGGGATTGTCGAATAGTCTGAATTTGTGTTTGGTCCAGGTTTTATTTCTGCGTCTTCTAGTTCACTCTTTGTCGTTAAATAGATATTTTCCTGTTACTACCCACGAACAAATCTTGTCTCAAGTGCTTACCTTAACGAGTTTACGTAACTATGCTTCCCATTTGCTGGAAATAACTCTTTCTAAGAGGTATACCGGATTAGGTGCTTTCCTTTACCTGAAGACCAGAGCATAGCCGGTTTCTGAATCGTAGAACTCTATTAAAATTAAGAAGATGGGCAAGGTCCGAAGAAAGAAGTTTACTTCACTGTGTGTTCCCCCCCCCCCCCCCCTTTTTAAAAGGAAAATCGTTGGTTTTTTTTCTTTAATTTTTTTTTCCCCCCCCCCCCAGTTATTGAAAGGGAAAATGCTTGGTTATTATACCTTAATTTCTTCACGTTGACGCTTATCAGTATGTGGGAGATGACAGTATTGGGCATTGGGAGAAAGAAATTACCGAGATACAGCTGTTTGAATCTCCAGAGCTAACTCCCCTATTTAAATATATAAATAAATAAATATACACACATATATATATATACATATACATATACGTGGGCCGGGTAGCTCAGTCTGTATAGCGACTGAGCTACGGGCTGGACGGTCCGGGATCGACTCCCACTGGGAACGAGATTTTCCGCCCGTCCAGACCGGCCCACACCGGGCCTGTAACGGGATCACTTTACCTTTACCTTATATATATATATATATTGTGCGGTGGAATGAAGAATTGGGTTTACAGAAGAAAGATGGAGACACCAGACGGATTGCTCGCCCGCCTTTTGGATGCTGCTGCCCACATAAATAAACGCGAAGATAAACTGAGACGAACAATACGCGATCTTCACACACGAGTTGCGAAGTGCATTGACGTTGAAGGTGGGATTTTCGAATTGTGAACTGTAACAGATCTGCCATTTCCGTTGAACAGATTTGTCACTTAAGCATTGAATTCAAAGTTAAACAGAATTAAAGTTAAGTAACTTCTCTTTCCTTATTGCAATTTACAGTGCTTTTGCATTTGTAGATTACAATAGCTGTGTGTCGGTAACCATTCAGAATTAGACACACGTTGATTTGAACTACCTTTCTCACAATGGCTTCCAAAATACCGTATATTCTCGAATCTAATCCGCGCTAGTGTTCGCCAATTTCTTAAACGAAAAAAAAGTAAGTTCGCGGTTCTAATCCGCACCTTTCCTTCAACAGCCCCTTGCCTACAAGGCAGACTGATTGAATAACATTAGATGTTACCAATGCTTTAACCGTTATCCGACTAACGCGCCGTGTGTGAAGTGGCCACTTAACTGCCAGCGGTACAAACGCACCACAGTTTATGATAGTGACTGAGTGACGGATAACGATTCAGTTATGAGTGATAACGGCGAGTCTGATGAATAATAAATAATAAATATTATATTATAAATAATAAATAAAATAATAAATTATTGTATTGTATTGTTACGGCACGTACAGCGGCTCTATCATTTTTCCAAAATCCAGCTCACGACCGCGAATCTAATCCGCATCTGATTTTTTAGCCCTCTGAAACTGTAAAAAGGGCGCGGATTAAATTCGAGAATATACGGTACAGAACTTTCCCAAAGCACACTTCATATGAATCCTTAGAATGTTAACAAATGTAAGTTTCTTCGCTATTCACTGCATGCATGAATATGTGGAAAGTAGTGGTATAGCTCCCATAATTCTTAACCTCGACACCATGTGTAGGTGAGTGGTTAAAGTCGCGTTCTGGCCGCTGCACCCCAGTTGAAGAACCCTTGTACGCTCTCCAAACCAGAAAAATCTATTTCGCATCTACCGGGAATAGAACCCTGGACTGTCCAGCCCGTAGCCTGGTCGCTCTAACTAGATTGTCCCTGCTGACTTAGACGATTAAAATTAATTAATTAATGTACTTTCTATCTAACAAGGAGTCTCAAACAGAAAACAAAACTTACTTTCTCTTGCTTACTTATGTAGTTGTGTACGTCTCTTAGATCTCTTATTGTTTTATCTAGTATTCGAATAGAATTTATTACTTAAGCACAGATTCTTTATGTGTTAAATCTGTCACATATCCTTTTATTTAGCACTGTCGCCCTGTGTGTTACTTTTACCTTAAAAAGTGTTTCTTATGTATCGCGTATGTTTGTTATCTAGTTTCGTACCAAATTGCACGTGCCTGGAGAAAGTAGTTCCTTAATGGAAATTGCACCCATCACGAAGGTCTATTATCAATAGGCCTAACCCATGTTGGGCCTATCAGTAAATGTCGATAAAGTCGCGTACGCTTTACATGTTCTTTCGTCCACCATGTTGTCATTATTAATTATAAGGAATTAGTAAGTACAATAGAACTCCGCTTATACCCTTACGCTTGTTCTCCGGATCAGCTTGGCCCTTGGGGAAAACAATTTCTTACTATAACTGTCCTAAATCTTTTTATGGTTTACATTCCTCAAAACCCCCCCCCCCCACCCCGTAACAAATTTTTTTATGTTTTAAATTCCTCAACACCCCCCCCCCCCCAAGTGTCAAATACATGTTTCATTTTAACGTAAATAAATACGTAGCCTACAACAACCGTTTGTAGAAACATTTTTCCTCTTCAAACTGCCAATGTAGCCTATTTTAAAAAAAAATCAAATTATCCGGATTTTCTCCAAATCCGAATGGTTCGCCGCCCCAATTAATTCGGATACGTGGCGCTCTACTGTGCTAAGTTGCTGTGTCTACCAGAGAAAATCGGTCAATCGGTTTAAATTTGGAATGGGAAACCTTATATTCGTGGTGGAAAAAAACGGCATTGGGGCAGATTTTCTTTCCGAGTAGTTCGGTCTTCCCCCTGGAGCTATACTTCTACTCCCCCCATATTCATTGATGGGGTTTATGAAGACAAATATACCTTTACAAGAACAGTGCTCATTTTAACCGATACGGGGAATATGTTCCTTCTGTAGCGCGGTTTTTTACATCACTTTTTCAAAACGTTATCAATTCCTCAAACAGAAAAAAGAGCCATTACTTTATCGAAACCTTGCTTATCGTCTGAGTCAAGGATAGCAGACCGGCCGTCTTTGAATGATAGTTTTATAATATCTGGTAGGTTTCCCAACTAGCCGGTCTCTTATCACTTTCTCCACGTGGCAAATAATGTAGTACTTAAGTGTGAAATATTTCAAAACAATTTTTTTTACCATATCCATACGTTCGTCCTACTTACCAAACCTGTCATATCCCACGCCACTTTTCATTGTGTGTCAGCTGACGTAAAACTTCAACATATCGTCTACTAAGAAAGAGAGATGGAAACCCTTACCCAGTTCTTTCCATTTATCGTACGATCGGCCATTTCCTCTATTGTATATCATTCCATTCAAAACGCTTCCTCCACCAAGAACCTTCCCGGCGTTCCATATACAAGGTTTGCCTGCACAGTACCCTTCATCAGGCTCTGTCTCATACCGCCAGTCTAATCTGCTTTTCCAATTAAATGGGGTAAACGCTGGTACGTCAGCCTGCGGGGGTTCCTCCCCTCCCGCTTCCAAAAGTAACACTTTCCAATGACTCACTTCAGACAACCTGTAAAACAGAAACATTTTGATGCATTCTTATATGGTATGTAGTTCATTTAACAGAGTAAAAAAGAAAAAAATAGGTGTCTCAACATTAGGTAGTCTTTGTATTTTACACTCGAAGGTCCGTGCGTCGTGAAATATATGCCAATAACTGTCCAACAAGATGCAACTATATACAGTTTATCTGTATCAGTAAACCGCTCTACATGTTTCGGGTGGTATCTCCACCCATAATCAGGAGCTCATGTCACTGTATCCACAGCATCTCCTGTCGTGAACCTGACTGGACCGGAACTGCAGTTCCCGTCCAGTCACGTTCACGACAGGTTGCAGGTACTGTTTTACTAATGCCAGATGCTGTGGATACAGTGACATGAGCTCCTGAGGATGGGTGGAGATACCACCCGAAACATGTAGAGCGGTTTACAGATACAGATAAACTGTATATAGTTGCATCTTGTTGGGCAATTTTTGGCATAGTCTTTGTATATTACAAAAATGAATTCTGACAAGGTTAAGATTTGCAACAAGAAGAAAGCGCCAAGTAACTGGCAGAATCTTTTCTAGCCAGCGATTATGATGCGATATCTACTCTTAGAATGTCCCCGCATTGTTCTTGAAGGCCTTTTATTATAAATTTTCAACTTTTGACTTGCAATGTATTACCATTTCGTACGAGTGGTTTTGTGACTCAAATGTCTACCTTCATTTAAGCAGCTTTGATAAGTATAAGTCTGCAGCATTGATAAAGTATGGGGATCTACAACTTCCAGCTTGCTTAAATAAAAGTTTTTGTTCCCGTCTTTTGTTGTGTCATTTTATTCGTGGGCCCCGAAGTTACGTAAGAGTGCTCACAAGAACCCGCTAATAGAAAATACCCACAGTCACGTGAACCTACAGGTGAACCCCTCTTCTATATTTCGAACCCGTAAAGGGTTTCTTCCCTTCGAGGTTTCCGACTTTTACTTATTTTTCATCTCCCCCGCGTATTCTACATTCCTCGCCTAACAAAAGTTCCTTAATATTATTACCCTAATTATATCTGTAACTGTTGACGATCACAAATTGTAAGACTCCTTACGCAGTTTCCCACGCTCTCCTCTTACTTCCACTCAGTTTCAAGTAAACACTCATATCTCGTCTAATGCCGTTCGGCGCCTGATTCGTCTGCCTCCAGACTAAGCATATTAAATCAAGTGCGCCAATTTGTACGTTCGATGCTGAAGATGTCTTCGAGTTGCGGAACCCCGATGATCAGGAGCTTACGGTCTACCATCTTGTTGAGAGTCGAAAGCAAAGCGCCCGTGAAGAAGCTGAGGAACGTGAGCCTTAGCGCAAAGCGAGGGCCATGACTGTTTAAATTTGACTGATGGACTAGGCTGATTGAAGGTGGCTTGAGGGTGTTTGAGGGCATTGGTTAGAACGAGAAGATAGCAGCAACTGGTCAAGGAATTATGAGAATTTATGCTGGATATGAGGAGATTCTGAAGGAGGAGAAGAGGCCTTTGGCTTGACATAGTGATATGCTTGATTTCTTCAAGTTATCTCCTGGGACTGTTGCATCGCCACCTGTGCTGTTGGGAATTGGAGATGATGATCCAGATGACCTGCCCACATTTCAGGAGGAAGTGCCTCTCTTCAATTTGCCATTTGTTTATCATTTAATATTATTTAATTTTTCTTAAGTATGAATGTATTGTTTTTTCTTTAATCGCAGTAGTTGTCTGGAGACCAGCCTCGTGGTCTAGTGGTCAGAGTCTCTGACTACTAATCATGAGGTCCCGGGTTCGATTCCCGGCCCTACCGTGGGAATTTTCCCTGAAGGGGAGGATTCCCTCAGTGCCCATGGTCTGGGTAGGTTAGTAGAATTTAGGTTTAAGGGCTCTCCTGGCACTACATCTTTCTCTATCACCACTCACATCATCGGGACAACGTAACTGCGCCTCATGGGCGTCCCAAACTCAGAAGTCGGTTACACTCCTGCCACGCCCAGGAGGGAGGACCACGAAGTCCACAAGGACATGTGGTGGCATTGGACCAAAAAAAAAAGTAGTTGTCTGGAAGCACCGTCCCCATTTTAACATCGTGCTTATAGGAAAACTGTTTTGACTTACGTCGTCTCGTCTATCGTCGCCGTCCACGGAACCACCTATGACGTAACTTCAGGGGATGGAAACGTACAAGGTCCGACAGTAAAGTAATGAGACTAATTTTTTTCCTTGCTGTACTGGAAATACTGCAGCCCGCCAACACAGACAGCAGTTTACCTTGATCCTTCCTCTACCCCGACTTGCAGTGACATGGATTTGCAGTGACTCATTGTGGAGCATGTGCCTGATGTGTCAAGACCTGTTTGCGAACCTCGTCACGAAAATGGAAGCACGGAATGTCGCTCAGCGGTAGGCCATATTTTTTTGTGTTAAACTCGGTGACAGTGCCACCACAACACATGGAAAACTTCAACAGGTCTTTGGAGATGATGCAATGTCAAGAGCACACGCCTTTCGCTGGCACAAAATGTTTTCTGAAGGCAGAACCATCTTTGAAGATGAGCAGCGCAGCGGACGACCATCTACAACACAGACAAGTGACAACACAGCACGAGTACGAGAACTTTTTGGATCCGATCGAAGATTGACAGTCAAAATGATTGCTGATTAAATGAACGTGAACCGGGAAGCTGTTCGTCTGATACTAACTGAAGAATTGGGAATGAGAAAAATTTGTGCCAAGATGGTGCCCAGAAATCTGACAGAGCAACAGCGGGATGCACGGATGAGCGTTTGTGCTGAACTGATGGAACAAGTGGAAGCCGACCCAGAGTTAATAGAGCGAGTTATCACTGGTGACGAGAGTTGGTTTTTCGAATATGATCCAGAGACCAAACGCCAAAGTTTGGGATGGCGCTCGAAGGGATCACCATGGCCAAAGAAAGCACCCATGTCCAAGTCAAAAGTGAAATGCATGCTTGTGTGCTTCTTTGGTTCCATGGGTATTGTTCACAAAGAGTGGGTTCCCGCTGGACAGACAGTCAATCAATATTATTACAAAGACATTCTTGAGAGACTCAGAAAGAGAGTCATACGGGTTCGTCCAAACATTGCCACAAACTGGATCCTTCACCACGACAATGCGCCAGCCCATGCAGCGTTCTCTGTGGCGCAGTTTTTGACATCCAAAGGCATTACGGTGATGCCTCAGCCTCCTTATTCACCTGATCTCGCGCCCTTCGAGTTCTTTTTATTTCAAAAAGCAAAATCGACAGTGAAATGACACCATTTTGAATAAACGGAAGACATCCAGAGGTTTGTAACACATGCCTTAAACGACATTCCTCAAGCTGCGTTCCAGGAATGCTACAAACAGTGGCAGCACCTCTGGAAAACATGTATGCAGGCACAAGGGATGTACTTTGAGGGTGACCGTATTTTAGTTGATGAATAAATAAAATAAAACTCTTTTTTGGAACCATTCTCATTACTTTACTGTCGAACCTCTTATGCTTCAACACCACGTTCTCAGACACTCTTAAATTACGTTAGTTCTCTAATTTGAGGGACAAAGCTTCTTATGAATATTGGGCAAATAACGTTATAGTTTTTTTTACGTTTTGAGCTTTACGATTATAGATAGCGGACGAGGGGTCAGAAAGTCTGAATTTAGCTGTAGCAAATATTCCGCGAATTTAATGTGCTCCTGATTACTTCTTCTCATGATATTTTGCTTTGTTTATCTTCCAAAATACCTGACACCGTCATAGAAAATGCGACGTGCGTTGGAAAAATTTGTTTATGGGGTAACATATACAAATTTGCTATTATAGGACTAACAGAACTCCCACAAACCTGTGCCAGTATTCATCAGTTTATTTCAAAATGTTCTGCCCCCTCATTGCAGCGGCAGGGCGACTTGACCCATATATTCATATCGTAGCACATCGGGGTCAGTTTGTCAGAAAACATACTCACGCCCCGTATATTTTGTATATACGTGCCTACGGACTTATGCAAGTTCTTACAATATTATATGATTTATGGAGCACTCTTCACTTACCTGCTGGCCACAACACAGCCCGCCGATCCACCACCGACAACTATGAAATCGTATCGTTCCCCATCAACAAGACCCAGGGGAGGCAAGACTTCAGGTGGCTTCTGAGGACCGTTTAGTGCAGACAGAAGCAACGACAGATAACACAGGAACTTAGATGCTGGACAATGAGTGGAATTCATTGCACCAGTGCCGGCTCGCATCTGAAGCGGAGAGTCTGGAAGAATCGTGTCGAATATTCGTAGGACAAGGACTGCGAGTTTTCTAAGATCGTGTGCGTGAGGAAAACGGTGTTCCCACATTTCAGGTCAAATTTAATAAACGGAATAAAGAAAGGCCCTTTTATGTGAGTATTATGTGTGTTTACCTGTTCTGTTCTCACACTGTGAATAAAATAGTAAACACGTAATTGTTTATATCGATGACTTCCCATTGAGCAGGAAGGAAACACAGACCCTCCGTCACAACTTACTTCTTTATCGATTTTTATTGCTTGCAACATATTTCACCTTTTGGAAAAACCATCATCAGGAAATTACAAATATACATGAAGAAGTATAATTTAAATACAACCCATTAAAATGATACTTTTATCAGGTAGCTGAGATCCCACTTTGACATAAATTGGAGTTGAATACAATTTTTGATTGCCTGATTATGGATTTTCCAAAAGCCGAAACGTGTATCAAGCAATAAACATGATACAGAGTTAAGTTGTGGCTGGCAGTCTGTGCTTCCTTTCTGCTCTGAATATGCAGTTACTTGCATGTGCTCTCTATTAAATTATGCACATATGTGTAACAGAAGACACAATGCTGCCAAAGCATCGTCAAACTGTTTGTTGTGATATTTTCTATTCTGGCAGCTAACTCTAAGACGATCAGTGTCCTCAAGAATGTGGCACCATGCGCTTTGTGGGTACTTACTGATCCACCAAGCTGCACAGCGTTAAATTTCAAAGACAGCCCATTATTCACATCGTTTGTTCCTTTTGAACTGTAGTCTGAGATCCGTCTTGATGACGATAAAAAATATTGGCTGATAGCCACATTAAATTTAACCGCAGTTTTGGCTGAAATTTCTGAACACAGTACAGGAAAATGATATCAGCAACCAACAAGATGCAGCAACATTTGTTTTATTGATTCTTTTAAGCTTGCTCTACATGTTTCGGGGGGACAGTTTCGCCCATCTTCAGGAACACTTTGACTGTATATACAGCTTTTTGGAACAATGTGCCGACTCTGCTGTCTGCTGTCGACCGGTGACACAGATTGGATGGACCTGCAAGTTCTATCCAATCTGTGTCACCGGTCGGCAGCAGACAGCAGAGTCGGCACATTGTTCCAAAAAGCTGTATATACAGTCAAAGTGTTCCTGAAGACGGGCGAAACTGTCGCCCAAAATATGTAGAGCAAGCTTAAAAGAATCAATGTTGTTTATTGTCCGTCTTACACAACAATGTGATGTAAAGTTAAGTTATATACAATTAATGTAGCTACATGTTTCAACCCCTTAGGGGTCATCCTCAGGGGGTTGAAACATGTAGCTACATTAATTGTATATAACTTAACTTTACATCACATTGTTGTGTAAGACGGACAATAAACAACATTGTTACTTTAGCACAACGGGATGGATAACCCACAATTTAAAAGAATCAGTAAAATAAATTTTGCTGCATCTTGTTGGTTGCTGATATCATCGTACTAGTAACGCACGGTCACACAGACGTCAAGTTCAAAATACAGTATGTATGCTACACATGTTGCAGATATTTTGGGGAATAACAACAACAACAACAAACACAAATGAATGAAGAGAAAAAACTCTCCTTCGCATTTGCCACAGTGGTGTCTTAAGCTTATCGGAATATCATTTAGTTTAGATTAATAAACACCACATCCCAGAAAACGTTCCTGCAGCGCTGTAAATGTGGCGCATCAGCGCGTCGCTCAGTTGTTTGGTGTGATATTGACTTCATTTACTCTTAAAGGAAAGATCTGGGCTGAAAATTTTAAGCAAAGTTTATTGTTTCCATTTCGCTGCCTGAGACACAAATGCACAAGACAGCTGACTGTGAAACAACATCTCATCTCATAACTGACATCTAAACAGGACTTTTTCGTTTATCGATGTAATTTTGGATTGCAACGTGAATTTACGTGCCAAAGATTTTAGTACACACAATGACAAACTTTGACTTATACTCCTGACGTTTATTCGATGTGGTGTTATGGAATTTCTCTAAACGAACGAAACGGTTCAATAACGGTTTTCATGTACTGGATGAGGAAAACCACGACAAACTTCAAGCAGGATACCAGGTGTCCTGACCAAGATGTGAATCTGGCACCTTGCGAATAAAACACAAAACTTTAACCACTTTAGCCAACTTTTTCAGTGTAATAAAGATATGGTTAATAATAATAATAATAACAATAGTAATATACGTTATACTGAATTGTCTTTTCTAAAATGTAGACACTTTTATGATAATCTACCTTAACGAAAAAGAAACTGTCCTTTGTACGAGGCAGGTTTCCTTAATGTCACGCCAATGCAACTAAAGAACTACAACGTTTTAAGTTAGGAAGTCTTCCTCTATCGGTCAGCAATGCGTCATCACCGATAGGACTACTTACGTGAGCCGAGTTACAATAAAAATGCAATATACGCAGTGTACTTAATACAGGGTGTTCGCTTCAATATGTGTGAGGAGTTGTTTACATTTCTTGTAAACTGTAAATTAGTCCATAAATATTTCGTAGCTAGTCTCCTGAACGGAAACCTGTATAGGGTGTCCACGGAGACTAGTTCAGTAAAATCGTGTACAAATATTCTGATCAGGATCCAGAAACATTTACGCTGAAAATAACTGGACTAATATATCGACGGCCAAATGTGTGACAGTTCTGTGAAGCGCACGTAATACCCTCCTCCAATAGATAGGCCCGTATGGCCAACGTAACAATTACGTGGTAAGACACTTCTCTGCTTACTATTATTAAACCGAACTGTTTAAATCATATGTAATTTGGTAAAAGACTTCGGTGTATAGTGCCATGATAATCAGGTTAGTAGCGAAACTGTATGTTTACCCGGTGACCTCTGTATGTATTTTTAAGAATTGAACATTTCTAATAGATAAATCAGTCCCATTACAGGCCCGAGGTGCCCAGAGGTTCCAGGAAGTTAAGGTTCCCACATTACGTGACAACGGCACAGGATGTTGGTAAGGTTGTCAGCGTTACGCACCGGCCGCTTTTACCCCCAGGAAATACTCCTGGTACTCATTTCTGTTAGATGCTGAATCAACCCCAGGGCCATAGTGCGATCGGAAGGATTATGTCAATGAAAAATTCCAATGACACCATCTGGAATCGAACCAGCGACCTTCCGATTTGTAGCGCAGCACCTTAACCACTGTGCTACCGCGG
>Ga0136643_10011946_pt1 | contig 12907 bp, 7 predicted proteins | sample TergutLab28metaG_FD_96883 | JGI IMG/M metagenome (GOLD analysis project Ga0136643, IMG submission 96883) | Labiotermes labralis P1 segment gut microbial communities from Petit-Saut dam, French Guiana - Lab288 P1 (version 3) (version 3) | ecosystem: Host-associated > Arthropoda: Insects >...
GGACGCTTGTGAGTGCGGTAATGAACCTTTGGGTTCCGTGAAATGTGGGGAATTTCTTGACTAGCTGCAAACCAGTTAGCTTCTCAAGAAGGACTCTGCACCATGGAGTAAGTAAGTAAGTAAAGTGAGAAACACAACAACATTGGTTACTGTAATGGTTTTAAAGAAGAACAGGAACTTTAAAAAGAATTTATAAAGTACATGCTGTCATAATCAAGTGTATAGTACAGTACAATATAGTACAGTACAGTACAGTGTAGTACAGTACAGTATAGTATATTACAGTATAGTATAGTATAGTATGCACTCTTTACCTTTAATACACGGTCTTTGTGCAAAAGCCTGACAATTATCCTTATTGGAATTCAAACATGTACCTGAATACTTCGCAATATAAATTGAAGTTTTGTTTAGACAGACCTTTGAGTTCTGTTGGGCGATAGTGAAAACACATTTGGATGACAGCCATTAAAGTTCATTGTACTGAGACCACAGAAGTTAAACCCTTCAGCAAAAGCATCTTTCAAGGTGTCTAGTCTGTCTGCTACATCATGCATTTCTCTATTCTCTTCCAGTCACAAGCCCATTCTGTTTACACTAATAATAGTAGTAATAATCTTTATAGTAACAAATGCTTTGGGCTGGTTGACAAAGAACAGTGGACCAGAAGGAAATGCAACAGTAGGCAGAGAGGAGAAGTCTTGACTCAAGTCATCCTGGCCACGCTTGAGTTATCTTTCCATGGCTTCAGTGTAGCTGTTACTCATATTTCCATCATAGTAGTTTGTAATGTTTGAATAATGTACTACTGCTAGTATAGTGATGCTAATTTTTTTATATTTCAAAAGACACCATTTCCAGTGTACTGATGTTGGTTGTATAATGTGTGAACAGTACGCTGTTGCCAGTATATTATGTTAATTATACAGGGTTATTCGAAATGATTGTCGGGGTTTTAACAACTTGTCATACACAATACACTTGAGATAGGAGTGTATATATTTTTTTATTTAATAGAACAACACTCCAAGTTTTTGTTTAATACCTTACAGGTGCTCTATATGTGCGCCCTTTGTGATTTTACAAACATCAACACGATAATCAAGTTCGTTCCAAACTGTTTGTAGCATGTGAGCAGTGATGGTTTCAATGGTGGTTCTGATTCATACCTTCAGTTCCAGGATACTTGCGGGAAGAGGTGGAACATAAACCTGATTCTTGACATAACCCCATACAAAGAAGTCACATGGGGTTTCATCTGGAAAACGAGTTGGCAGTTGTTAAAACCCCCATAATCTTTTCGAATAACCCTGTATAATGTGTGAACAACAACTACTGCATACCGATGTTAGTTGTGTAATATGTGAACAGTACGCTGTTGCCAGTATAGTATGTTAATTATATAATGTGTGAACAAGCCACTACTGCTAGCTCACAGATGTTAATATTCCAGAACATCGGGATCAGATGAACATGGCAACAGCATTTCTTGATGCGTCTGATATCTATGGGAGTACACAAGATGCTATGCAATTATTACGCACACTGGACAGAGGGCATGTCACACTAGATGCCTGCTCAACGTAAGTATTTCAGTGTAAGATCTGTTGAAAACAAACATTTTTTGAACCTAATAGAGGCACATTGACTTCATCCTTGACTGTCCTGTTGAAGAATGTTTGCAGGTGTCCATCTGTCTGTCAGTACACCTGTAACAACTCAGGAACATATAAATAGATTCTCATGAAATCTGGTGCATGAGAATTTTACAAAAATAAATAGTACATTTAAATTGTGCATTTTTATCGGTCACTATAAGACCAACTTGCATTTCTGCATGCTTCTTGAGCAGAACTTGGTACATGTTTGTTATAACAAGGAACATTTGAAAAAAATTATAGCAGAGAATGAAACCCACATTTTATGCCCAGTGCATGTTTTTTCATAACTGTTTTTGTTCTCAAGATAAGTAAACAAAAGTAACTTTGTGGGTACATTGAAGATTTGCAGGATTTTGAGCCAACAGTGGTTTTCACCATCCTGCTGCAATTATGGGACCAAGAGAGAATGCTGGAAGAATGGGAAATAGGAATTACTTGCCCTATTTTTAAGAAGGAGGATCATAGAGAATATAGTAATTACCGAGGAGTCACCTTCTTATATATCACATATAAAATTTTTTACATGTTTAATATATAATAGATTAGTAAAATATGCAGAGCTGACCTTAGGTGAAAATCAAGTGGGATTCTGACCCAGCAGATCAACAATAGATCAAATACATGTATTCAGACAAATATTGGAAAAGTGCTATGAGTTTGGCATAGAGCTACACAATATATTTATTGATTTAAAGCAGGCCTTTGATACAGTCAATAGACCTAAGATGTATGAAAACCTCAAAATGCTGAAAATTATGACAAAACTAATTAGATTAGTGAAGATGACATTGACAAATTCAAGAGCTGTAGTTGAAATATGCCAGGGAAGAACAGACGTATTTAGGGTTTAACAGTGGATTAAGACAGGGAGATGCCCTGTCAACAGTTTTATTTAACTTGGTGTTGGAAGCAGCATTATTGAAAATAGACTTAAGAGGAAACATTAGTACAAGAACTAAACAACTGTGTGCCTACGCGGATGATGTCATATTAGCAAGAACACAAAAAGCACTAAATGAAACTTTCATAACACTACAAAAAGAAGCAGAAAAAATGGGTCTTATAATAAATACAAATAAAATTAAATATTTGCAGGTAACCAGGAAAACTAATACAATAAAACAAGACATTGAAGTAGCAGGAAAATCTTACAAAGTAGTAAACCAGTTTATATATTTGGGATCACAAATAAATAGCAAAAATTTAATAAAAGAAGAAATTAGACTAAGAATAGAGGCGGGAAAGAGAAATCTGTTTGCAAACACAAAACTTTTTGAAAACAAAGATTTTAATGCTGCCAGTAAACTGCAGATACATAAATCTATCATACGACCTGTTGTAACATACGGTTGTGTAACATGGGCTATGACAGTCACAGAAAAAAATCGCCTACTGATATTTGAGAGAAGGGTACTTAAAAAAATATAGGACCAACATAAGATAATGATGGAACATGGAGAATAAAAACAAATGAAGAAGTAGAAATTCTAATTAAGTAAGAAATTATTGTAAGATTTATAAAATCTCAAAGACTACGCTGGGCAGCACATGTAATCAGAATGGACACAATAAGAACTGTCAAAAAACTAACTGAATGGGAACCATGTTCATCAAGACCAGTAGGAAGACCAAGACTGAGATGGCTCGAACAGGTAGAAGAAGATTCAAAGAAGTTGAAAGTGAGAAAGTGGAGAGAGAAGTGTAAAGGTAGAAGATTGTGGAACGAAATCGTAAAGCAGGCCAAAACTCACCAAGGGTTGTAGCGCCAATTGAAGATGAAGAAGTAGTTGTCTTCACCAAGCAGATCCATTCTCACACATGAAAAAACAAAAGGAAGTCTTGATTGCACTTAGATAGCTTTAAAATCAGATTTGTCTCACTCTTTAGTATAGTGCTGTGTTACAACACCGCTTTGTTGCATTTGTGAAAGAAGTTATGTACATATTTTCATGTTGCACTGCCAAAATGTGTAGGAGAGAGAATTCTTTTTATATATATACTTCGTATCTGCTAATTGTTGGTCTTTTAATAAGCACCAAGTTATACAAATATTTGATTTTCTTTAAATGTGTGTAATACCAGTAAATATTGAAACTCAACATTGATCTGTCAGTTTATTCAATATGTGAACTAGTATGTACAATGTTGTTAGCAGTTTCAGTATCAACCAACAGTGCATAATTGTGTGTAAATTTCTTTGTTTGTTTTAAAGGATTAGTTCAGCAGTAAGTCAGCCGGGTAGCTCAGTCGGTGTAGAGACTGACTACGGGCTGGACGGTCCGGGATCGAATCCCGGTAGGGACGAGATTTTCCGCCCATCCAGACCGGCCCTGGGGCCCACCCAGCCTCCTGTAAAATGGGTACCAGGTCTTTCCTGGGGGTAAAGTGTTTCTCGGGCATGCTGCTGACAACTCACCCCTTTCTAGTGCCGCGGTCATGGAAGAGTAGAGCTATACCTCTACACACCCTCTGGGCCACACCGGGCCTGTAAAGGGATTACTTTACCTTTTAGTTCAGCAGTAGGGTGCTAATGAAGATTAAATCAGGGAGGATGAGATGGGCAGTGCATGTAACACACACTGGAGAGAATAAATATGCGTACAGTCCTTTTGGTGGGGGGGGGGAAGGAACCTGAAGGATATAAAATACAAGGAAGATCTTGATGTAGATGGGAGGATAATATTAAACTGGATCTTAAAGAAAGAGTATGGATTGACTGGAACTGGATTTATATGGCTCAGAACAGTAACAAATGGTTGACTGTTGCAGACTCAGTAATGAAACTTCGGGTTCCATAAAATGTAGGGAATTTCTTGGCTACCTGAGGAACAGTTGAGTTTTCAAGAAGGACTCTTGCTACTTGGAATTCACTGGTTAGTTAGATTATTACAAGAGAAAATTCGGTTGTAGAAATAAATATTCAGCTCAGCTTTATTTGTGTGTATCATATGAAGGTGAATGCACTTGTTGAACCTAAACTGTAAGCATTTACATTACTGTTATTGGCTACCTCTTGCATGCCCTTCTTGAGCTACTAGAATATATTTTAAAAAATAATTACTAATAATACAGCAATCTGTGCAATCATAATGTGGCTGTGCTAGAGCCATTTGATGGCAGATGGCATTATACCTGCTTGCACGTATCTCTGTGCTGGAAACATTGCAACAGAGGATACAAGAGGGTTAAACCTACCGTAGACACATTCACTTACACTGTTCTTACTCTGACATTGAGCATCAGGCATGTTCCAGTTCAGCTGCAGTCAGAGCTGTTCGTGTTGCTACATCTGTTGTATGGTTCTTGCACATACAGGTGTCATGAGGTGTCTGGTATTGGAGCTCTGTATGCTGCATTGCTGAGGGAGCACAATCGAGTGGCAACAGAACTGGCAGAACTCAACCAGCACTGGGATGATGAGACACTCTTCCAAGAAGCACGTCGTATCATCATAGCACAGATACAGCACATAACATACAATGAATTTCTACCAACTTTGCTTGGAGAGGTAAGCCATGACAGGTCTCTACATTTCTGGGATGTTATGCAGCATTAGTTGGTAGTTACAATCCTGCACTGCATAACGATGTTTTGGTGAACAACAGACTGCACATACAACATAGATTATAATATTACAATATAATATTATTATACTTACCACTGTGTTACAATTGCCTACAGTATTCAGTACAGTAACATGCTGTACAGGTTTGTAGCCAAGGAGCAATAGGCAATACCATATAGCTTAGGTGTGTAGTAGGCTATACTATCTAGGTTTGTGTAAGTACACTCTATGATGTTTGCTCAATGACGAAATCGCCAAATGACACATTTCTCAGAACGTATCCCTGTTGTTAAGTGACGCGTGACTGTACTTATTGATGTTTTGGGACAACCTGTCGATCAAGCAGTGCAAGAAGATGGGACTGATAGGCCATCTGGAAATGTTTGTAACTAACTACGAATGAATGCTGTCTAACACCCCAGAAGAATGATGACCTCATTTGTACCATGGCCAAAGTCTGAAGGCACACACAGTTGTAACTGTTTATGGAAGCCTCCTGTACACTCCCTTTTAGAAAAGGAAGAGGAAAGCTCTTTGCAAGGTCGTTATTGTGATTTCCTTCTGTGGCAACACTACTCTGTGTCCTTGTCAGTTACAACAACATTTCTGATGTAATTATCCATGCGGTCATCTTATGATGGTGTGGCATAGAATTTGCCTTCTACTGTACCAGAACACAACAACTATTAAAATCTTTAACCAAGAACACCGTGATAGATTTACCATCACTAGATCTCGAACATCAGTAGTTTAGAGTTAAAATAGATCATGTTTGGTTATGAAATGTTTCTTCAACCTTAATTCATCCCACAAGGAGAACACAGTATACATCAATTATAGTAACCACCCCCTCAGTGTGCTCCTCACAAGAAACACACCCAGTAACTGTGACAACCAGGATAAAACTCATCACTCACACCAGAGTTGTGACTCGCTCACAACAGATTGCTACGGCTCACACAAGTGCTATGATCTTTCACATAGTCATACCATTCCGAATGGCAGGTACATACCGATGCCATCAGAAACACAGTGCTTTCCTTCCTCGCTTTGTTCATCTCATCAACTGTGCTGCCTGTTTTCTCCTCATGTCCCTATTTTATGGCCCTTATTTCCTTGTAAAGTATTGTGACTCTTAGAAGGGACATAAAAATCGAATCTAGTGATACAAGACAGTGGGTATGATGATACCAGAGCTAAAAAGGAGTGTTTGTTCCTCTCACATTTCCTGTTCATTCTTCCTATTGGCTCAGGCCATGTCATATATCCTCTCCCATTTGCAGTGATCTGATTGGCCACTTTTTATAAATCTTGCCTATGTAACATAACAGCATTTCAATCTCAACCCTTCAGCCTTCATGTTCTGGTATCTGGTATCCACCTACAATATTACAGTGACTCAATACAGAAGACTATGGTATCAAACCTGTTGTGGTACTGTATTTGAAAGTTGCAGTATTTTTAACCAGAAAAATATTCAGGGGATAAAAATAGTTCACAAATTTAAGGTACTCTTTTTTGGTATGTGACACCATGTTATTTGGTAAACAGGTAAAAAGCGTTTTATAGGTGCATACTACTTCTATCTGTGAGCTGGGTAGCTCAGTTGGTATAGCGACTGACTACGGGCTGGACGGTCCAGGATTGAATCCCGGTGGGGACAAGATTTTCTGCCCGTCCAGACCAACCCTGGGGCCCACCCAGCCTCTGTACAATGGGTATCAGGTCTTTCCTGGGGGTAAAGTGCAGCCGGGGCGTGCTGCTGACCACTCACCCCCTTCTAGTGCTGCCGTCATGGAAGAGTAGAGCTATACCTCTACCCACCCTCTGGGCCACACCGGGCCTGTAAGAGGATTGCGCTACCTTTTTTTACTGCTTTTATCTTTAGATTGGAAGGAGAGGTCTCTAGAGAGATGATAGTATGTTTTTGAACTGACACATAGTTTCATCCAGAATGTTGGCATCATATACCAAACTGTAAGATATCACATTCCAGAAGGCAGTAATTTGAAGGCATGAGCACCCTTTGATGAACTCTGTACTGCTATGTGCCCTGTTTCTTATCATAATTTCATAAAGTGTGTGAAACAATTGTGCTCTGTATGCAGGTTGTCACTTCATTGCCACAACTGAAACTGAAGGACCAGGGCTACTACAAAGGGTACTCCAGCTTACATGAGGCAGGGACGTTCAATGCTGTTGCAATGTCTGCACTGCAGGTGTTCCTGTCCATGCTTCCACTAACACTAGTAAGTGCAGTGATCTATACACATAGATAATTCCATGGAGCTACTACCTGCTCACATAATCAAACTCCCAGCCCTTTTTGAAACCCCTACAACTCATTACCATTTGCGAGAGCTTAACAACATATCTGAACATAAAAACAAGGATAAAGTGTAGGGTGGATAACCAGCCAAATTAGTTGTTATTTGTCCAAATTAGTTGTTATTTGCCCAAATATGTTGTTATTTTTTCAAATTAGTTGTTACTTTCGTTGTTCTGTTGTTATTTGTGTTGTTCAATGTATTGTTTGTGTGTAAATGTGTACTGTAATACTGCCACCACGTGACAACCCAATTGCAGTTAACAAATATTTCATATCATATCATTTGGCAATGTGGTTCTAGTAGTCCTCAGAGACAGGCTTGGAAATTGATTGCAGGCCCTAGTCCGACTAAACGGACCAGACTATTGTCCTTTAGCTGGACAAAATCAAGAGCTGTTACTGGCCTTCTTACCAGACATAATACCCTGAGAGGAATCTTCATTTAATGGGGTTGATTTATAGCCTCTTGTGCAGGAGGTGTGGTACAGACTACGAAACCCCAGTACACATTCTGTGTCATTGTGAAGCTTTGGCTTCACTCAGTCATGCATATCTGAGTTCCTTTTTTTGGACCCAGAGGGTATTAATAGTCTGAGTATGGCCATCTGGAACTTTAGTAAAAGTACAGGGCTCCCATGACCTGGTATCAGATTATGTGGCACATTGTTTGATGGCCTAGGTGCATTGGGGCTGCAAGGGCTCAAACCCAACTACTAATCTAAATCTAAATCTAACAACATATCATATTCTGAGCCAAATTAATTTAGTCCACACCCAACCCAATGCTCTTTGAGAACTATTTTAATATTTTCCTTCCATCTACACCTGTATCCTTCAAGTGGTTACTTTATTTTGTCTTCCTGAACCAAAATTTTTAAGCATTTCTGACCTCTCCTACGTGCTACATGCCTCAGCCACTCATCCTTCTTATGTTGATCTTCCCAAGTATATTTCTCCAGCCTCCCATTTCTTCATCCCTCGTATGTCCAAATTTGCCCCTCAGCACCCTCCTCTCCAACGACCTCAATCTGTGTTCTTCCTTTAGTGTAAAAGCTGAAGATTCTCACCTATACAGGACAGCCAATAAGATTGTATGTTTGTATGTGTACTTTAAGTTCTACGTTTTTAAGTAGCATGCACAAAGATGACACATTCTGAACCAAATTGTGGTAAGCATTACCTTAATTTAACCTGCCCTGAATTTTTTTGTGAACTTAGTCTTTTTTCATTACTGTTGATCCCAGATATTTTAATACCATCATTATTTAAGTGGTCTGAACTGCTGTTGGTCGGCTTGCTGTTTGGAGTGTGTCTGCACTGTCATAATATGCAGACTCAATATAATGGTACATCTGCCTCTGTGATTAGTTTTGCTGTTTCATTTTCACAAAAATGTTAAATTTTAAGTTATTTGCATTAGGTTAAGGTGTGTCACATAAAGGTGTCATGCTACATCAGACTGGGGACCGTGGTGGCACAGTGGTTAAGGTGCTGTGCTACAAATCAGAAGGTCGCTGGAATTTTTCATTGACATAATATCCTTCTGATCGCACTATGGCCCTGGGGTCGACTCAGCCTCTAACAGAAATGAGTACCAGGAGCATTTCCTTGGGGTAAAAGCGGCCGGTGCGTAAGGCTCACAACCTTACCACCATCCTGTGCCGTTGTCATGAAATCTGGGAACCTTAACTTCCTGCAACCCTCTGGGCCACTCCATGTCTGTAACAAGACTGCTTTAGCTTTACCTTTTACTACATCAGATTGCTACGTGCTAAATTGGTGTGACTGCTCAGTGCTCTGTTGTATTCTCTTCCTCAGCCATAACTGCCTGAAAGGGCAAGCAATAACGGTCACTACCCCTGACAGAAATTACAAGCTTTAAAAAAACTGTAATAATTTATTGGTAAAAGCTATTCCATTACAGGCTGACACAGGCTGTTAGGTTTCCATGAGGTTGAGGCTTCAAAAATTTCCAGACAGTCAGCAGATGAAAGTGGTAAGGTTGTCAACCCTGTACACTTTCTACCTATATGCCCCAGGAAATATCTGTGGTACTCATTACTGTTAGAGGCTGAGATGGCTCCAGGGCCATAGTGCAGCCAGAAGGTTTAAACAAATGATGAATACTAATGACCCCATCAAGACTTAAACCCATGATCCTTTGGCTTGTAGCACGATGCCTCAACCAACTCTGCCACTGCAGACTCTAATAATTTATTGAATTTTTTTATTTGTCTCATTAATTTAAAATTTGTTGAGCCCAACAAATTATTTTTTTCATTAAAAATGTTCATTTTTCTGGCTATTTTGCAGCCCCTTGGTTTCTGCTGCACCTTGCCCAACTGTAACCATGCCCTTTAGTGTGTATGTCCTGCCTGTCACGCATCAGTACTGGCATTTTTAGAAACTCTGTCCCATGTAGGTAATTAATGGTATCCACAACAGTTATGTGGCTTGTTAGTTACAGGGTGACAAATCGAGCACGGCCGAGTTCCGACAGATGGTGCAGTTGGCACTGAATACCCCTGCACAGCAGCCCAATCTACATTTGTCACCAGTACATGGAGATGGTATAGTCATTCACAATTCTTATTCCATTATGATACAACTCCCTTTATATCTACATTGACACTACCAATTTGTGAAGGTTTTATATTCCACTAACCCTATGATGGGTTATCTTTACACATAACAGATTCATCTAGAGAGTAAAAGGATTGTGTATTTAAGAATCTTCTTAATGGTACTTTGAATTGTGCCTTGTCATTCTTAAGACAAACTGTTGAAAATTCTGATGCCAGCATAGAATATACCCTGAAACCACGAAAGGTTGGTATATGGTCTCTAAAGATGGTGTTAATGTCATGTTCAGATGGATTTGTGTGGAAATTTTCTTGATTTTTACACAGTGCATATTCCCAGATTTTCTTGAGACAAAAATTTTACGTTACAGGACTTGAAAGCGGAACTCTTCACATTCACATGGGACGCGACCATGGTCTTCCAGGTTACCAACGATGGCTTCAGCTGTGCAATCACAATATCACACAAGCACTGTCTCCTAGCATGACAAAACTACTGCATACCGTTTATACGTATGTACAGAATATGTGGTAACACTTATGTTCAAGAAGGACTAATTGGCAAGTGGGCCAAGTTCAAGTAGGTCTTATATCTGTTCCATAACATTGATACGTGGATCCTCACTGAACTCATCCTGAATTGATCGCTATGTTGCTTCAGCTTTTTTCAAACTGTGTATTTAAGTTAAAAATAAAGCGACTTCGGTGGTCTAGGGGTAACGTGCTGCCTTTAAGTACCCAAGTTCGTGTGTTCAAACCGGGCCGAAGCCATCAGGATTTTTCAGGGCAAAAAAATCCTCAGCATGCTTTCCTTCGGAAGGGAAGTAAAGCTGTGGGTCCCATGTCACATATTTGCGGCATGTAAAAGATCCCTGAATTAACGTGAAAGTTGCAATTTCAGGCAAAATTATCAGTTAATTCTCGCCCACTTAGTTCCACCTTTCGCTACTAGGATCTCTTGCGTCGTTGTGGGCGTGGGGGTACCTGGTGGCGAAAGTTCAGGTTAGGGAGAGGTGGTGGGTTTTTATAAATGTGGTAGTGAACTTTCAAATTCCATCAAATGTGGGGAATTTCTTGACTCCCTGAAGAATTGTTAGCTTCTCAATAAGGACTCTGCTCCATGAAGTTAATTTAGTAATTACCTGGGACAAACAACAGTTAGTGGGTTTGTGTACAGTTGATATTTGGTGCATGCTGTGACACAAATAGAATTTTGCACATGCCTCTCCATATAATTAAAATGTATTGACTGAAACAACAAATAAGCAGGCAGTACAAGTATATTTTATTGGAAACACACTATATGTTGAAGATCACTCAATCAATCATTAGGGGCACACAGACTTGTTCAACCTCAACGTTTATACGACTGATGATGGTTCAAGTACTCCGAAACGTGTAGTGTGGTTCCGATACATAGTTGTGTTGACTGATCATTTGTTGTTTCAGTTGCTTCTTGGATGCAGTGGTATGAGCTCCATTAAAGTAAAAAAAAAAAAAAAACAGGCTATTGGCTGTTATGATGAGGTCATAGAAATGAGTTCTGTTGATGATGGGGATAGTGGCTCTTGAGATATCTGCCTTTCTCTACCTGCTGTTGTATTCCCCTGAACCCCCCTCTGGTCTGGTCTTTCCACCCAAAATGCATTTTGCTAGTGGATGTTAACTCGTGCATAGTGCTACCAACACTAATGTGAAGAGAATGGCTGAATGACTAAAGGAAAGTGCGGGCCGGTGCTGTGGAGGGGGAAGTGAAACAACTTGAGGAGGATTTTTTTGCAGGGAATAGATCCATGGGATTTAACCTGAGTATAGCGATGGTTAACTGGGAAATGTTACATTTTGTTGTGGGTGTATGCTAATGGGTAGCGTGATGTGGTCACTGAGCAATCACTGGGGACTCAAATTCCCAGTATTTTTTAATTTTCCTGTTTATCAGCTTAACTCTGTGCATGTTGATAGACATGGGTATGACAGTACAGATATTTAAGGTCAAACCCCAATGTAGCGCCACCCTCACTTAGTGTACGATAACAGAAATACCCTATTACACAGAACTGTGATTTACTGGCACCCTCAGTGTACCGCCACAAATCGCAGTGCACAAGAGTGGCAGAACCCTTTTATATGGCAAGACTGAAGTGTAATTCAAATAAACTTGTGGTTTCAGCAATATGGATGATGTTGACCTGATTGTGGGAGGCATTTTAGAGAATCCCGAAATTGGCGTAGTTCTAGGACCAACATTTACGTGTATCTTGGCACATCAGTTTAGCAGCGTTCGCAATGGTGACAGGTTCTGGTATGAGAATGACATACCTCCATCATCTTTCACACGAGGTAACTACCGTTATCATCTTTTATAATCCTGAAGTCATCATCACTGACATTATGCATCAATGTTTCCACCAAGGTACATCTTGTTAAGGGAAATCCTGTGTTCTTAACTGATATACAGTATACAGTACAGCTGAATAAAGAGAGATCAACTTGATGTCACTTGCTTTTTTATTTCATTATTTAATGCTCAACATGTTTCGGATGTTAATACATCCATCCTCAGGAGCTTGTGACTCATTTGTTGAGTTATTTCATGGGTTGTATTACTCTGGTTCGATGTGTGTTGGTGTTACGGTGTGGTTTGGCTGGGGTGGTGTGGTATCCGTGTGCAGGCTGAAGCACTAGTGCTTCAGCCTGCATATACGGATACCACACCACCACAACATAACACCAACACACATCGAACCAGAACAATACAACACATGCATTA
>Ga0136643_10011947_pt1 | contig 12906 bp, 16 predicted proteins | sample TergutLab28metaG_FD_96883 | JGI IMG/M metagenome (GOLD analysis project Ga0136643, IMG submission 96883) | Labiotermes labralis P1 segment gut microbial communities from Petit-Saut dam, French Guiana - Lab288 P1 (version 3) (version 3) | ecosystem: Host-associated > Arthropoda: Insects >...
AATCCAGTACTTATAGACATGATTTATAGTGCTATTTCTGATGAAAAAGGAAATGAAGAACATTTAACAACTTTAATTGGAATGGCATTAAACGAAAGAGCAAAGGAGATTTTGGGTGAAATAAGAATGGACACAAGAAAGCATTACAACTTTTTAGAAGAGATTTATTTAAGCATTACGGGAAATTCTTCGGATGTAACACCAAATAAAAAGCGAGCAGGAAAAAATTTAATAAGAGAATACGAAAAATCGGTTTTCGATGCCTTGAAGGAAATAGAATTTTACAGAAAGCTAATGTTTATGGCAAACGAAAATAAAATAAGAGATACTTTGCTTGAAATTATTACAGATAAAATAGCACATGCGATTAAATTTAACTTTATTTTAAAATAAAAAATGGCTGCCGTAGAAAATGGCAGCTATTTTTTTATAGCAAAATTTGTAGTATGTACAATGAAATAAAACCGGGCAGGCCGAGTATGCCTATAATAAATGCCGTTAAGTAATTAAACCCAATGAAAAGCCCAAACGGCGAAAGAATTAAATTTACTAAAAACACACCAAACAAGCCAATTACAGCTCTTATAAAAAATTTTAATAGCGATTTTAGGGGCTTTGCAAATATTACAAACCCCACAAGTGTTAATAAAATTGCTATCATAATGCCAACTGCACCTAAAGAACCCATATTAATCCTCCTAAACACTAAATATCAGCAACAATGCCTTTATCTTTGCACAATTTGAGATAGTATTGGTATCTGCTATTTAAAGAGGCTATCTCAAAAATATAGCTGTCAATTAAAATTGGGTCGGTTATATTGTCGAGGCAATTTCTAGCAGATTCTAAATCGTGTTTTAAATTCTCTAGTGTTTTTACTATAACGCCGTCTTCTTCTGATATAAATTTTGCTTTTCTTTTTAATTTGGTGTTTCTTTTTAGAGTCGTTTCTGTAACTATTGCAGGTTGCGACATGTTTAATCCCCCTTGTCCTTATATCTAAGTATAGTCAAGGATTTGGTGTTTTATTCCATAAAAAGGAGGTGATTCTAAAATCACCTCCAACTTTTAATAATATTCGCCAAGCTCTAATGGTTTAATCCATTCACTATCTTTGTAAACACGCATAACTCCGCCTGAAAATTCGTCGATAAGAGCAACTTTGCCATCAATTTTACCAAATTCAAGCTTAATATCGTAAAGAGTAAGTCCTTTATCTGCCAAATCATCATGAATGATTTTTACTATTTGCCTAGTGCGAGCCACTAAATCATCATATTCGTCATAATTTAGGATACCTAGAAGGTTTAATGCTTCTTTGCTAATCATTGGGTCGCCACGTTCGTCGTCCTTTAGGCTAACTTCCACGAAATAGTCAAGATTTTGCCCCTCAGTGCAATAATCACCGTAGCGACGCAAAAAGCTACCAACCGCCTTAAGCCTACAAATAACTTCAATACCGTTTTTACCGCCAAATTGCGATGCAGGAAGAACCGTCATGGTTGTATCTTCTAAGTCGCTTTTAATATAATGCGTTAGTATTCCTGCAGCATTGATTTTTTCAAAATAGTATTTTGTCATACGAAGAGATGTTTTGCCAAGCCCTTCAATAGATGCTCCAACTGTGTTTCCACCGGGGTCGATATTGCCGTCTTCGTTAACTGTTGCATCATCTTTAAGTTTAAGCAGATAGTTGCCATTTTCTAAAGCATAAACATTTTTTGTTTTTCCATTTTTTAGCAGTTTCATTTTATGCACTCCTTTAGGATTAGTAAGCTTTACCCCAATAAACCATTTTCGTGGCATCTTTACCACAAACAATACATTTATCGGCAATTTTTTCTTGAGCAAAAGGCATGCAACGGCTTGTTGCCCCAGTTTTTTCTTTAATTTCTAGCTCGCATTTTTCATCTTCACACCACATAGCTTTTATGAAGCCCGGTGTTTCTTCTAGAATTTTTGAAAACTCTTCCATGGTAGTTGCAATATAAGTTTTTTCGCCAAGGTATTTATCAGCTTTTTCATAAAGATTATGGTGAATTTCGTCCAAAAGCCTTTCAATTTCTGACTCTACATTATCTAAAGAAACAATAATTTTTTCGCCCGTATCACGCCTAGCCAAAACGCACTGATTATTTTCAATATCTTTAGGCCCAATTTCAAGGCGAATAGGAACGCCTTTCATCTCATGCTCGCTAAACTTCCAGCCAGGGCTTTTGTCTGATTGGTCAAGTTTAACTCTTATATTTTTAGAAAGCTTCTCTAAAAGCTCGTTTGCCTTATCCAAAACACCTTCTTTGTGTTGTGCAACAGGAATAATAACAACCTGATTTGGTGCAATTCTTGGTGGAACAACCAAGCCATTATCGTCAGAATGAACCATTATAACCGCACCGATAAGCCTTGTTGTAACACCCCAAGAAGTTTGATGAACGTATTGCAGTTTATTTTCTTTATCTGTGTACTGAATGTCAAATGCTTTGGCAAACCCATCACCAAAGTTGTGAGTTGTGCCAGATTGAAGAGCCTTACCATCTGGCATCAAGCTTTCTATAGTATAAGTAGCTTTTGCACCTGCAAATTTTTCTTTTTCAGTTTTTTGCCCAAAAACCATTGGTATAGCTAAAACATTTTTGCAAAATTCTACGTAGGTGTCAAGCATTCTAAGCGTTTCTTCCTGTGCTTCTTCTGCTGTTGCGTGGGCAGTATGCCCTTCTTGCCACAAAAATTCCATGCTACGGAGGAACGGTCTTGTAGTTTTTTCCCATCTAACAACAGAGCACCACTGGTTGTATAATTTAGGTAAATCTCTGTGAGATTGAATTATGTTACTATAATGCTCGCAAAACAAAACCTCTGAAGTTGGCCTAACCAAAAGCCTTTCTTCTAGTTTTTCATGCCCACCATGTGTAACCCATGCAACTTCAGGTGCAAAGCCTTCAACATGGTCGGCCTCTTTTTGAAGTAAACTTTCAGGTATAAACATTGGCATGTAAACATTTTCATGCCCTGTGGCTTTAAATCTTTGGTCGAGCTGCTTTTGAATAAGCTCCCAAATCGCATAACCGTAAGGCCTAAAAATCATACAGCCCCTTACAGAAGAATAATCAACAAGCTCAGATTTTTTGCAAACATCGGTGTACCATTGTGCAAAATCTTCACTTCTACTTGTAATTGCATCTAATTTTTTAGACATTTTAATCACCTTTCTAAAATTAAGTATAAAATTGAAAAATGGCAAAGCTATGCCAATTCCAATCAAACCTAGATGTTTGCTGAGAATTAGCAAGAAGCCTTGCCATGAAAGTTTGTGTGTTTTACCAAATGCTGCTGAATGTTGCAGCCATTGCTACAATAAAGATAAAGTAGAAAATAACTACAAGAACCGCAATAACTACATTAAAAATAAGATAAGCTTTGCAGAAATTTGCACGAACCTTATTTTCTTCATTAAAAGCCCAAACTATCATCATGATAAAACCAACGCAAGGAATTGCCATTATTAAAAGTGTAACAATCCAGTCTTTAACGCTCATCTCGGGCTGGCTGGGGTTTTGTATGTAGCTGTTGTTAAAATCGTTCATTTAAAAACACTCCTATCTATAATATAAATAATATTATATCAATTTCTTAACAACAAGTCAATCATATTATTAAGTTTTTTTGAATATAAATCTTTAAAGTAAGACAAGTATGGATAAATTTAGGAGGATAAGCCATGGAAAGTTACAGAACACAAAGAACTAGAACACAATATAGACCAAATAACTATAAAAGCCGCACACAAAGTGCAAAAAAAGGGCAAAAAGAGAAAGCTTCTAAGGTAGAGATACTCATAATGCAGTCGATTATTTCGATGATAGTGCTGGCACTTGCAATTATGATAAGAATTGTTAATACAGGCTTTACTAATAATTTGCAAGAAAACTTAAAAACTTCTATATCTCAGAATGAAACTCCGCAAGAGGCATTTTATAATGCATCGGGAACATTTAGCAGGGTATGGGTTGCGATTACTGGCTTTTTTGGTTCGGGCGAAGCAGTTGTTGATGATTTAGGCGAAGCGGGCGACGTATTTTTAGCAACACATGAAACTGCGGGTGAATTTAGGATAGATGAAGAAATCTTACAACAAATATTAAACACCGAAAAAAAGTAATTAGCCAAAGAGAGGCAGGCGAGTTTGAATTTTCTGAAAATTTACTAATATTTTTACGTAACGAGAATTTTATAAACCCGCTTGATGGAAGGATTACATCGGGTTTTGGAGATAGGGAAAATCCAGTTTTAAGGGTGCCAGAGTTTCATACAGGGATAGATATATCGGCAGATGTTGGAACAAGGGTTTTAGCGGTTAAGAGTGGAGTTATTACAGTTATTAGGTACTCGCAAACATTCGGCCATGTGCTTGAATTTGAAACGAATGATGGTTATGAAATAATGTTTGCCCATCTAGATTCTATTATTGTTGAAGTTGGGCAGACAGTAGAACAGGGTCAGATTTTAGCGTTTTCAGGAAACAGCGGAATGACAACAGGCCCGCATCTGCACTACGAAATTAGACGAGATGGTGAGCCGATAGACCCTACAAAGCATTTTCAACCAAACCAATAAATAACTTGACAATACACGGCTTCCACGAATATAATTATATTAGCAATATAACGATTTTAAGGGAGTCGATTAAGTATGAAAAAAGTTTTATTAGGGTTAGCGGTAGTAGCAACAAGTATATTTTTGGTATCATGTGCTAATGAAAACGATGCTCAAAACACTATGGCGGATGCATCAGATGTTTTTCAGCCAGCCCCTGTTACAGAGGAGTTTATTAATAGCTTGCGTGAAGAGATTAGGTATGAACTAAGAGAAGAGCTTGAAAACGAGATTAGAGCCGAATTTTCTACCGTGGTTAGAGCAGAAGTGCGTGAAGAAGTTAGAGCAGAGGTAACAGAAGAGCTAATGGTTAGGCTTCAACCATCGGTTGAGGCAACTCTTAGAAATCAGCTAAGAGCAGATTTGGCGGCAGAAGTTAGGGCAGATTTGATGGACGAAGTTAGAAGAGAAGTTATAGCTTCGGTTATGGCGAATAATCAAGATGCAGACTTGCCTTCAGAGCCTATTTGGGTTCATAACAACATGGCGGTATATGTTGATACAGATATTTCACCAGTACGCACCTTTATTTTTAATAGACCAAGAACGAATAATCCTCACGAGGGCGATTGGGAGTCTAGATTTAACGGGCATAGAGTTTTTGTTTTGCCAATTACTGTGAAAAATACGGGCGACGCAACGGCAAATTTCAGCGGATTTGGCAGTGTTAGAGTTTTTGGACCTAATGGCTTGGAAATGACAAGAATTTGGGACTTTGATGGCTCGGATATTATTTATGCTTCGGGTATGCTTCCAGGGGCAATTAGAACAACAGAAATGGCGTTTTTGTTTGATGGAGATGGCGAGTATTTTATAGAATTTCACGACTGGAATACAAATAGAACAGCACATACGACTATTACAGTTGAAGGATATTAATTGAAAATATGAGAAATAACTCTGCGAAAAGAATAAATGAAAGAAACAAAAGAAGAGAAGCACTTATTATTAAAGAAATGAAAAGCTTTGAGGAGCGCCTTGTTTTGCTGGAGCAAGGCATAAATAAGCCAAGAGGATTAGAAAAATATAAAATTTACTTAGATGTAGTTTTTGGGTTATTTATAGTGACAGTTATATCAATTGTTGGGTTAAGTATAAATCGGGCAGCTAATGAGATAGCTAATACAGCTAATGCAATTGCTATTGCGAACTTAAATTTACAGTTAGAGCAACACCAAATAATGTTAGAGGACAGGATGCCAACTTTTGTTATTACTCATGACGAAAGTTCATTTAATGAATTTATCATTCAAATGCGAACGCTAGAAATAGGCAATATAGGTGGAGATATTTACGATGCATCACTTGAAGTACGTTCTGTTTTGCCTGTGAATGTTTATAAGCAAGTAGGTGAGCAAGAAGAAGTATTTACTTTTGCTCTAATTTTAGATAATCGCATCATTCAATATGATCATGTGAATAGAGTCTTTGAATATTCAGAAAATATAGACTTTGGACGTCTTTTTGCTAATTCGATGGAATGGCTTAGTGACGAACTAAGAAGTCGGTTGGGTCACGATATTAGAATTAGTGCTGACATTTATTCGAGGGATTATGTTTTTATAACATATTATGATTTTGCTATGCAATATCGAGTGGAATTTTATTGGCTTTGGGCTGGAACTTTGCGTAGAACGGAATTTCCTCTGCAAGAGCATATAGATAATACTATTTTTTTAACTACATGGTGGTGGAGTGCTGACTTGTGGACTACTCCTAACTGGGGGGACATTAATTACCTTGAAAGTTTGGAGCAACTTTTTTTTGAATCTGATTTAGAACGTATGGTAGAAATAATAGAAAACTTCTTTTTATAAAAAACTTTGCAAAACCTCAAAAATTAATGTATTATATTAATATAGCAATATTTTATTTGGAGGAATTTGCATTGGAATTAATACAAAACATTGATAGCTCTTTGCTTGAGTTTATTCAAAGAGCCATGCGAACAGGCATTTTAGATGTGGTTATGCCTTTTATAACTAGGCTTGGCAGTGGTGGAGCTATTTGGGTAGCTTTTGGCATTTTTTTCGTGTGTAAAAAAGAGTATAGAGTTTTAGGATTTAGCATATTAGGGGCCCTTGTTCTGAGTTTTGTTGTTGGCAATTTGATTTTAAAGCCAGTAATTGCAAGGCCTCGCCCAAGTGATGTAAACTTAGAAATGATTTTATTAATATCACGCCCTAGTGGTTATTCTTTTCCCTCGGGGCATACAATGTCGTCATTCGCTGTAGCTACGGCTATGTGGTTACATAATAGGCGGTTAGGTGTTTTAGCCTTAATATTGGCGGCTTTAATATCATTTTCGAGGCTTTATTTATATGTGCATTACCCAACAGATATTTTAGTCGGAATTATTATAGGTGTTAGCTTAGGCTTTATTGCCACAAAAATATGCAAGAAAATATGGAGGAACATACACTAATGATACATGATGAAATTTTATTACAGGTTGAAAAGCCTGCTCGTTACGTTGGTGGCGAAATAAATATGGTTAAGAAAGATTTAAATGATATAGATATAAGATTTGCTTTTGCTTTTCCTGATGTGTATGAGGTTGGCATGAGCCACCTTGGAATGGAGATTTTATATTATTTTTTAAATAGGCGTGAAGATACTTATTGCGAAAGAGTTTTTGCACCATGGATTGATATGGAAGAGATTATGCGTAAAGAAAATATTGAACTTTTTGCACTCGAAAGCTTAGAGCCGATTAGCACCTTCGATTTTGTGGGGTTTACGCTTCAATCTGAAATGAATTACACAAATATAGTAAATATGCTTGACTTAGCAAAAATACCGCTCCTGAGCAAAGATAGGGGCGAAAATCACCCGCTTGTTATTGCAGGCGGGCCTTGTGCATATAATCCAGAGCCTTTGGCGGATATTATAGATTTTTTCTATATTGGCGAAGGTGAAGTTTCACTTGATAAAATTTTAGATTTATATCAAGAGCATAAAAAAGCAGGGAAGTGCAGGGATGAATTTCTTGAAAGCCTACTTTTTGTGGATGGGGTTTATATTCCAAAGTTTTACGATGTTTCTTATAAAGAAGATGGCGAAATTAGTAAGTTTAAGCCAAACCATACAAATGCACCGCAAAAAATTAAAAAAGTGATTGTAACAGATATAGATAAGGTGTTTTATCCTGAAAAATCGCTTGTTCCGTTAATCGAAACGGTGCATAATAGGGTTACTTTGGAGGTTTTTAGGGGTTGTATGCGAGGCTGCCGCTTTTGTCAAGCTGGGTACGTTTATAGGCCTATGCGTGAAAAATCGCCAGAAACACTTTTATCTCACGCTAATTGTTTGATAAAGTCCACGGGCCACGAAGAAATATCGTTAATTTCTTTAAGTACAGGTGATTATAGGGATTTTAAGGCTTTGGCAAATGGTCTTATTGAGGAATTTAAAGATGATAAAGTAAATATTTCTTTGCCATCTTTAAGGATTGATGCCTTTTCTATAGAACTTATGGAAAAAATTCAAGGTGTTCGTAAATCAAGCCTTACATTCGCACCAGAAGCAGGTTCGCAAAGAATGAGAGATGTTATAAACAAAGGCATCACCGAAGAAGAGATATTAAATGGTTCTAAAATGGCATTTGAAGGTGGCTGGAATAGGGTTAAATTGTATTTTATGATAGGGCTTCCAACAGAAACAGAAGATGATGTTTTAGACATTATCAAGCTTGGCGAAGATATTTTAGAAAAATATTATGAGCTTCCAAAAGAGCAAAGAAAACAGGCTCCAAATATTGTTTTATCAACATCTTGCTTTATACCAAAGCCGTTTACGCCGTTTCAGTGGGCAGGGCAAAATTCTTATACCGAATTTATGGACAAGCAAAGGCTTATCAAGAAAAACAACAACAAAAAGCAAATTAAATATAATTACCACGATGCATTTGTTTCAGTTATAGAGGGCGTTGTTTCTAGGGGCGATAGGCGTTTAGGCAAAGCAATAATAAAAGCTTGGGAGCTAGGAGCAAGGTTTGATGGTTGGAGTGAGCATTTTAAATACGAAATTTGGGAACAGGCTTTTTTAGAAACAGGAATAAGTATAGATTTTTATGCAAGACGTGAACGTTCGTATGAAGAAATTTTGCCGTGGGAGCATATTGATATAGGCGTTTCTAAAGAATTTTTTGTTGAAGAACGTGAACGAAGCTTAAAACAAGAACCACTATTAACCCAAAATTGCAGAAACTCTTGCGAAAGCTGTGGTGCAAATACTTTTGGCGGAGGTATATGCTATGAACGATAGAATTACTTACAGAATAAAATTTTCTAAGCTTGATAGAATTAGATTTATCGGGCATTTGGATTTGTTAAATGTTTTTGGTAGAGCATTTAATCGTGCTAAACTTCCTGTTGCTTATTCGCAAGGGTTTAATCCGCACCAAGAAATTTCTTTTGCACTGCCACTAAGCCTTGGGTATCATAGCATTGCGGAGTATCTTGATGTAATTTTTTCAAAGGAAGCGGATATCGAAGAGATTAAAATAAAATTAAATGATGTTTTGCCTGAAGGGCTTGCGATTCTTGATGTAGCTAAAACGGAAAAAGGCAAAAAAAATTCGGCATCTACTTTAACTAAAGCTAGATATGAGGTTTACTTGCCAGCCAATTCAAATATAACCGAAAATCATATAAAAATGGTTATGGAAAGCGATATTGTAGAAGTTTCTAAAAAAAATAAAAAGAAGCAAGAAAGCATAATAAATATTAGGCCAGATATATTTGAGCTAGAACTTTGCGAAAAAACGCTTAAAATGCTTATTTCGGCAGGCTCTAATAAGAATTTAAAAGCCGAGCTTGTAGTTAAATATTTATATAGTTTAGCGGGCGAAGAGTACCTTCCACACAAAACAGGTTACAAAAGAATTGAGATGTGTTTTAATGAATAAGATTATTATGGATTTTGGGGCGGTTTCTACAAAAACGGCTTATGTTGAGGACGGCATATTAAAAGAATTGTTTGTGGATAGTGAAAAAAAAGGTTCAATTGTTGGGAATATATATGTTGGTGTTGTGAAAAACGTTGTATCTAAGCAGTTTGTTTTTATAGATATTGGGCTTTCTAAAAATGCGTTTATGCAGCTTAATGACTATAAAGAGCACGCATTTTTAAAATACAAAAAAATAAATATCGGGCAAAGTATAATTGTGCAGGTGGTTAAAGATGAAACAGATGAAAAAGGTGCAAGAGTTACAACAGAAATCGCTCTTTCAGGGCGTTCTGTTGCAATAATTCCTCATAATCCAGCAAGTAAGAAGCGTGTTTTTGTTTCGGCTAAAATTAAGGACACGCAAAAAGGTAACGAAATTGAGAAATTTGTGGACGATTTGGTTGACGAAGATCTTGGGGCAATAATTCGAACAAATAGCAAGGATATGGAGCTTTCTGAAATAGGCAGAGAAATTGAAGCTTTAATGGCAAAATTTAAAGATATGATGCAAAGAGGCCACTATATAAAAGGGCCTGCAATATTGTATCAAGATGGATTATATTATGGAAAAAGCTTAAAAACCATGCTTTCTGATAAAATCGACGAAGTAGTGATAAATTCTTTTGATGAATTAGAAAATGTTAAAAATGTTTTATCTGAATACGGCATAAGCGAGCGACTAAAGTTTTACGACGAAGATATAAATATTTTTGATAACTATAGCCTTGAAAAGCAAATTAAAATCGCACTTAGCACCAAAGTTTGGTTAAAATCGGGCGGATTTATAATTATAGAAAAAACTGAAGCCTGCTACGTTGTAGACATTAACACAGGCAAATTTGTAACTAAGAAAAATAAAGAAAAAACGGTTTTAAAAAATAATTTAGAAGCAGCCGAAGAAATTGCAAAACAAATACGGCTTAGAAATCTTTCGGGCGTGATTATTGTTGATTTTGTTGACATGCAGGACGAAGAAAACACAAAATGGCTTATGGCACACTTTAAGCGAGAGCTTAAAAAAGACAGGATAAACGTGCATTTTGTTAACGCAAGTAGCCTTAATTTTGTGCAAATTACAAGGAAGAATACAAGGTCTGCTTTAAACACTTACTTTAAAAAGGCGTGCACCTTATGCGATGGAGAAGGTTATATCCTTAATATTGACTATATTGCAGAAAAAATATATAATATGGTTAGTAGGATTTTAAGGCAAACCGAGTTTAATGAAATAACTATAAATTCTAACGCAAAAGTTATAAATTTTTTAAATAATATGGCTGAGTTTGATAAAATTTCGCAAAAATATAACGCAAAAATAACTCTAAACACAATAATTACAGGCAAAATAGATTATTTTGAAATAGAGAAGAGCATACAATAAAGTAGTATGTTTTTCGGAGTTGAAATTTATGATTAGAGTTTACGAGCTTAGGCAAAAAGAAGTTATAAATATAAAAGATGGTGCAAGATTTGGCTATATTTGCGATTTAATAATAGATTGTGAAAGAGGAAAGATTAAGTTTATTATAGTTCCTGGACCGGGTAAGATTTTTGGCTTTTTTGGAAGAGAAACCGAATATAAAATTCCATGGGATGAAATTGTTCAGATTGGTGAAGATATAATCTTGGTAGATGTTGAAACTAAAAAAATATTGATTGAATTGTGATTAACAAAAGAGGCAAAAGAGGGTGATTTTTTGAAATGTCCGTATTGCAGTAATTTGGACACAAAAGTTGTAGATTCTAGGGCAATGGAGGATTCTTCGGCAATTCGCCGTAGGCGTGAGTGTGAAAATTGTGAAGAACGCTTTACAACTTATGAAAGGGTTGAAAATATACCGCTTGCAGTTGTTAAGCGTGATGGAACGCGTGAAGCTTTTTCAAGAGCAAAAATCTTGGCAGGGCTTGTTAAATCTTGCAGTAAACGCCCTGTTAGCATGGAACAAATTGAGGCTATTGTTGGCGATATTGAAAACGCTGTTATAAATTTAGGCACAAAAGAGGTTGAAAGCAATAAAATTGGCGAAATTATTATGGATAAACTAAAAGATGTAGACGAGGTTTCTTATGTTAGATTTGCCTCGGTTTACAGAGAGTTTAAGGATATTGATACATTTATGCAGGAGCTTTCAAAACTTTTGCAAGAAAAAGAAAATATTAAGAAAACCTAGGAGGAATTAAAATGGAAACGAGAAAGATAGGAAAAATCAAGGAAGACATATCGTTATTAGGTTTTGGATGTATGCGCTTTCCGTTAAACGCAGATGGCACGATAAACGAAGAAGAATCTTCTAGAATGCTTGATTATGCAATTGAAAATGGTGTTACATATCTTGATACTGCTTATCCTTATCACGGCGGTGAGAGCGAAAATTTTGTTGGAAGATACATCAAAAAACATAAAAGAGAAAACTTGCAGGTTGTTACAAAGCTCCCTATTTATTATGTTGAATCTAAAGAAGATGTTGAAAAATATTTTAATGAGCAGCTTGAAAAAATGCAAGTTGAATATTTTGATTTTTATTTAATACATGCTCTTAATGCAGAAAGATGGGAAAGAGTTAAAAAGTATGAAGTGTTAGAGTATTTTGAAGAAATGAAAAATATCGGCAAAATCAAATACTTAGGGTTTTCTTTCCATGATAAGTACCCTGTTTTTGACGAGATTATTCGTGGTTATGCTTGGGATTTTTGTCAAATTCAATATAATTATATGGATACTGAGTTCCAGCAAGGTGAAAAAGGTTATCTTCAGGCAGAAGAGCTTGGCATACCTATTGTTATCATGGAGCCTATTAGGGGTGGACAGCTTGCTAATCTTCCAGAAGATATTAATTCGCTCTTTAAAGCACATAAGCCTGAGATTTCGGCTGCATCTTGGGCACTTAGATGGACTGCAAAGCCTAACACTTTAACAGTTTTAAGCGGGATGACTACGATGGAACAAGTTGTTGATAATGTAAACACATTCAAAAACTTTAATCAGCTAGATGAAAAGGAAACAGCAATTGTTACCAAAGTTGCAGAAGAGATTAGAGCAAGAAGGAAAAATCTTTGTACTAGATGCGATTACTGTATGCCTTGCCCAGCAGGCGTTAATATTCCAAGAAACTTTAATGTTTGGAACGAAGCGGCGATGTACAGAGAAGAAGAAAATATGAAAAAAACTTTTAAAGCAATGCAAGAGCAAGGCAGTTTTGCAGACAAATGTATAGAGTGTGGCAAATGCGAACCTTTATGCCCTCAAAATATAAAGATAATAGACGATTTAAAAGAAATCTCTAAGCTTATATAATTATTAA
>Ga0136643_10011948_pt1 | contig 12905 bp, 8 predicted proteins | sample TergutLab28metaG_FD_96883 | JGI IMG/M metagenome (GOLD analysis project Ga0136643, IMG submission 96883) | Labiotermes labralis P1 segment gut microbial communities from Petit-Saut dam, French Guiana - Lab288 P1 (version 3) (version 3) | ecosystem: Host-associated > Arthropoda: Insects >...
ATCTCTGCACAACTGACTACCTCATAAGCCTTAGTGATACAGATACCAACAGTGAACACTTGCCCACAGCTGACATCGCAAACAGAGAATCAATTCATATGTGGTAGGGGGAACTCAACAGTCTCATCCATTTAGCCTGGCAAGTGCACGTGTGCACACCAAACTTTACCTCTTCCCTTTCAATATATCAACTAGCCAATGACCGAGGACCAGTTCATCTCCTCACCTTCTTGGTTGCCTAGTCCGGGATTTGAACTACGGAACCTGGCCGGTTACAACACCTTTTTAAGGACTCTAAGAACTTACTTGTCTGATGAGGAATTCCTTCATTTTTAATTCTGGTACAGTTATCATCAACCTTCTTATTTTGGTTTGGCTAAAATGTGCCCTTTTCTCGTCTGGACTCACTTCCTGCTCTGTAATCTAGCAACATTCATAGTTGCAATAATTTGTATACAAGTGGAACTCTATTATAATATTTTTAAAGCAAGCAGCGTCTTAAAAAAATGTCAAATAAAAACGCTACTCAATTATATCTGTTTGAAACTCGGTTCGCGAGACTGTACTGCTATTCAGATACAGGATAAACTGGTTCATTAAGTTAACTTGACTTAACCAGCGCCTTGAAAACTTTTCAAGATTAAATTGAGATGTTAAACTATTATCGGTAATCATCATCATATATCTTTCATGGAGTTGGGCCACTTGTTCACCCGTTCCAGTCTCACGTATCCAGAAGTCTCTTCAAAGGTGTACCATAATTCCTTCTGCCAGTTGGGGAGTAGTATTTCATTACCCTGGGTAATCTATTTCGAGGCATTCTATTTACATGTTGTATCCAGTTTCGCTTGTAATCCAGTAATTTTTCCAAAATTGGTATTATTTTTAACTCCTTTGCAATTTGTGCATTTGTTTTGTAATCGGTCCAAGTGTATCCTGCTGTTCTTCTCATGTATTTCATCTCTGCTGCTGTTATTCTTCTACAGAAAGCTGCGCATAAGTTAAACCAAATAACAACAGAATGTGGTTTAATTATATCTGTACAGAAAACAAAATCGATGAGAAAATGGTTTGGTCAAAAGTGTTATGTATGAGCATTAAATGTAAGACTTTGTGCCAAACAATGGCACAATGTATAGCAGAATTTTCCCAAGATGCAGGGAAATTTAAAACTATCTAAAGCATGTATTAATCTTCCTACTTTGTACATTTTATGGACCATTATATCGCACGATGAAATCTAAATCCAACCATACTGTACCGCTTTGGAACGAATTCAAGAACTGAACTTGAGCATATTTCAGAAATGGCTCAGTTAATTTATCAAACGCCACGTCCACATATAATATTAAATGATATATTCCTCTTTTGCTGAACTTTGCCGCCGACACATTCTAAATTTATCTATTCATTGCTGTGCTGAGGTCTTCTGAAAAAGGAATGAAGAAACATTTTTAACTCATTTTTTAGGAACAAATGTAATAAGTTGCCGATGAATTTTATGTTCAATGGTCCGTGCGTCGCGTAATATGTGTCAATAATTGCCCATCAAGATGCAATAATATACAGTTTATTTATATCTGTAAGCTGTTCTACACCCATCATCAGGAGCTCATAACACCGTACCTACAGTATCTGGCTGTATTGAGACCGTTACTGCTACCTGTTCGCGACGGGTAGCAGTAACGGTCTCATTAATGCCAGATACTGTAGGTACATGATATGAGATCCTGACGATGGGTGGAGATACCACCCGAAACATGTAGAGCATTTTGCAGGTATAAATGAACTGTATAGTGTTCCATCTTGTTGGACAATTATTGACACAAGTTGCCGATGTTTCGTCTATGCAAAAGAGACATATGGGATAGCCCGTTCTCATATGTTTCCCATCAGAATGAGCTTCTTTCCTCTTTCGGTTTTTGTTTCTTCTGTAAAAGAGAGAGCGATGTGTCCAGACTGAATTGTGTGGTAATGTTTCGATCAGAGGTCTTTTACGGAAGGCATTCCATCTACCAGAGATATGGGAATACGATATTTCATCGTACAGCTTATGACATCGTACTTACTCCTGTCCTTTCAGGTTCTAACAGAAGAGCATTATGCCACAGAAAAATGTGAAATTAAATAAAGTTATGTCGTACGAAATAAAAGAACACAATATGAGAAGCACATACAAAAAAAAGAGAATCATTTTTTAAGCAAGTAAAAACTGACTGGAAGCCAGTAAAATCAATTTTCCTGTTCAGTAAATCCTTACAGAGTGGGTATATTGCACTTTATAGAAAACCAATCAGTTCCATAAATCCATGAGTACGGAAGCTGAATTGATAGCAGCCGCTTAGCGAGTCGAGAAAATTACCGGGTTTTAAGAAGCTCAGTATTCCATGACAATGCCCGTAAAATCCCACCAGTAGTCCCTATACTGAACCAGATCAATCCAATGCACATTCTCATACAACATTTGTTACGATGCCTTTCTAATGGTATCATGCAGATTAAATAATTAGCCTACTAAAGCCTAAGACTTACTCTATGTACCAACAACTTTAACATTCAGAAATTCTGTGTTCTGCCCACAATGCATTTAAGCGTTCTGCGTGGATCTTATAACAAGCAGCGATTATTTCTCTATATAGTATTAACTTATCGGTTTTTATAACCGAGGCAGAGAATGTTTACTGCGCGGTACGAACTGGGTCCTTAAATTAGACAGATAAAATTTCGTCATTAAAGGGTTAAATATACAGATAATAAAGAAGTAGTTGCAAGATACACAGTAATACTTCTACCCCACTACAAAGATCGCAATTCCTGCATCTTTCAGTATTGCTCCTGTTGTTTACGTACATTAGTGTGAAGAGCTTATTGCAGTAAGTTCGAATTCGGTGTACGTTGCATTTGTCGGCTATCAACTCCTCAGAGCCTCCTGTCGTTCACAGCCATTCGCGGTTACGCTGCATCTCCGTACCTAATTTCATATGCCTAGATACAACGGTTGATTAATTATCGTCACCATCCCAAACGTCAAAGAAAATTTTAAGTAAGGCCCCCATCTTGTTACTTCATCGTCCACAAAAATATTATATGAATATACCAAGTCAGTCGATAACACAAAACTTTATTTATATACAAAAGTAGTATATTTTGTCAGGGCGACATGTTTCGACTTTATAAGGTCATCCTCAGGGCCTCCAAGAAGACAGATCCAAGAGTTGTTTAAAAGCTTGGATCTTATGTTCTTGTACCGACTGATGGAACTAGTCTGACCAACTACAAATTTGACGTTTTCCATCCCGAAGTGTTATAACATGTGAATACAACACGTCAGTAAATACCACAACACTTTATTTATATACAAGAATAATATATTTTGTCAGGTCGACAGACTTCGACCTTATAAGGTCATCCTCAGGCCCTCCAAGAAGACAGACCCAAAGCAACTCTTGGATCTGTCTTCTTGGAGGGTCTGAAGATGAATTTATAAGGTCGAAACCTGTCGCTCTGACAAAATATACTATTCTTGTATATAAATAAAGTGTTGTGTTATCTACTGACGTGTTGTATTAATATGTTTTAACACTTCGGGATGGAAAACATCAAATTCAAAAAAATATATATTACCTTAGAACTTCATCTATTTTTCCAAGATCTGTTGCCATGAACTATTTTTACGGCCTAACTGTCAGTTGATGCTGTAGTGTCGTGACAGTCTCACACGTCTGCGGTTCCGCAATTTTGTTATTTCCTATTGCAAGAAATTCAGAAGTACGTATTCGGGTGCCTCAAGTAGCAAAATGTTCACAATTCATTAAAATCGGTCAAATTAATGACTATATCAAGTGGAGGAAAGAGACGAAAAATAACACACGCGCACACACACAAATACACACACACACACAGAAAGTGGTAATCTCAAAGGCACGCTTTTGTTCTTAAGAAGGGAAACAGGCAAAACAAAATGTCGACTGAGTGAATTTATTTACGTCCTCCAATTTACGGGCAAGAACATAAATATACACACAAAACCTCCCTTCAGCTCAACGCAATCTGTTTTTACACGCGTGTATCGCTACCTCCTGAACAGTAGACAGCCACAATATGCAGCATAGATATGTAAATTAGAATGCACAAATCCTCGTCTATAATCCCGCTATGATTCATCTATAACTTCTCTACCAACAACTTTGAGTAAGAGAGAAACTACAGCTAACAAATTCATTTATGGATAATCAAGAATCAGTACAGTGCCAATGAAACTACGCTACAAGAGCTATCTTCCACGGAGATGTTGACTTACTCACAGCCTGATAATGAAAGGTTTATTATCCCAGTCTCTTGAAGCAGGGTATGTATAAGACTCAGCCTTGATGACGAGGGTGGTTTGGGAAAAGGAGATGTATGTCAGTGAAAATGGTTGCTGATATCTATCAGCAGTATCAAATGAATGGAACGACGAAGCCATGTTCTATAGTAGCTCTGATCTTCAAGTGCAGTTTGAATTCTTAAACTCGCAACGAACTAAGTTTTACAGACGACAAATTTCCGTTTAAGGAAACAGAACCTTTGAAACTCGCGGTCGTGTACCTCTCTTTCATGTACCTTTGTTTCTTAAATTATGTGAAAAAATTCCTTACATACATACGCTATACGCTAAGCGGTTATTACCCGTTGCGCCGCATCGGAAACCTCTGTTGCGAAATGCTGAACTTCTAAGTTCCAGAGCGAACCTTCCAAAATGTAATTATACATAGAAAGGAGTGCTTGTTACGAGTAGGCATTTTATCTTTGGTTTAATTAAAATTATGGATTTATAATTATAAATAACAATGCATTCCAAAAACCTGCACATATCTTGCATCGTAATATATTTGTATAGTAAAACCAACTAGAAGCACAAGTGTCTCAAATTAATTTTATTTGGAGTAACACTCTACATGTCTCGGACGGTCTTTCCGTCCATCATCAGGAGTTCGAGACTGTACATACAGCAACAGGCAAATATCAAACGGATACTGCCGACTGCTTGCTAGCGTTAACGCTGGTTTTGCTATACACACTACCCTATTCCTTCGCGTACGTTTATATCATGGTACAAATCATTGTTATTTTCGACGTTCTGCATGGACCATGTTAATCTTCTACAGTGTTGCACATTACAAAAAAAAAGCTTTACTTATATAGTGCAAATATGTGCATACTTTATCTTTGCTATGGCGCTGCAACCCAGCGTGGGCCAAGGCAACCTCATTCTTCAGGTTTCTAGATCGCACACAACGACGCATATCACAGTCCGTTCAACTCCTCTGGACGAGTACTAAGCTCGTGGCAGAGACCTCTACCTGACAACACACAACACTCACAACAGAAAATCACCCATGTCCCCAGCGGGATTCGAACCCACAATACCAGCAACCGAATAGCTGCAGAACTACGCCTTACATGGCCCGGCCACTGGGATCGGCCTGTGCATGCCTACTGGAAGGTTGCGGGTTCGATTTTCGATGGTGTCACCGGAATTCATCAGAGATTTGTATAGGTGCAACATTCACTTTAAGAAGTGTTATCAGTCTAGAACTAATATACTAAAGGATGAGAATAGTGATCTGGTTACAGACTCCCACGGTATTTTGGCGAGGAAAAGAAACCATTTCTCACAGCTCTTCAATATATATGGGTTAGTGATATCAGGCAGACAGAAATACATACAGCAGAACCACTAGTACCTGAGCCGAGTGCCCTTGAGGTTAAGATGGCTATTGAAAAGCTATAAAGACACAAATCACCAGGTAATGATCAAATCCCAGCAGAACTGATTAAAGTAGACGGTAGCACAATCCGTTGTTATAAATTCTATTTGGAATAAGGAGAACTGCCTGACGATTGGAGAGAGTCGATCATTGTACTTATCTATAAGAAGGGTGATTAAACAGATTATAGAAATTATACAGGCATATCACTTTCGTCAGCATCTGCTGTCAAGGGTAACTGCGCATTCATAGGAAATTGTTTGGTATCACCAGTGTGGATTTCGACGCAACAGATCAACTACTGATCCTATATTCTGCAATTGTCAAATACTTCAGAAAAAATGGGAATACAATGAAGCAGTGCAGCATCTATTTATAGACCTGAAGAAAGCTTATGATTCAGTTAGGAGGGAGGTGTTGTATAATGGTCCCATACGGTTTGGAATCCCCATGAAACAGGTAGTCTGACAAAAATGTGTATGAATGTTATCTATAGCCAAGTCCGCGTAGGCAAACATTTGTCTGACATGTTTCCTATTACGAATGGTTTGAAACAAGGAGTGTTTTATCGAAATTGCTTTTCAATTTTGCTGTAGAGTTTGCTTTTAGGAGGATTCAGGTAAACCAGGATGGCTTGAAATTAAATGGTACACATCAACTTTTGCTGTATGCTGATGATCTTGACATATTGGGCGGAAGCGGACATACTATAAAGAAAGTCACAGAATCATGAGTAGTTTTTAATAAGGAGACTGGATAAAAAGTAGATACTGATAAGATACATAGATTTGCATTTGAGTTCGGGGCCTCTCAGCCCCGATGCTCCTAGGCCTTGATTAGGACGGGCCCTTTGTGCCCCATATCGAATCATGGGAGCCCCGCAACCTTACTACAGTTCCAGATGGCCCCCAAGCCTAAACTCCTAATATCCTCCGGCTCCAAGAAAAAGGAGCCCAGGTATGTATGTCTGAGGCCAAAGCCTCGCACTCACATAAAATGTGAGCCAAGGTTTCCTCTCCCATCCTGCACTTCCTATACAAGGGGCTGTCAAGCAGCCCTAGTAGGTAGGGTGTTATGACCCGTAAGAATGCCAGTTAAAACCCTGGAATGAATCCTATTAAAGGTCATAAATTTTGCCCTGGTACCCAGACTAGGTCCCGAGATAAACTCTCGAGCCTGCCTTTGGTTATCACCAAGAACTCGCCATTGGGTCCCGTGCTGATTGACCAGCCAGCGACCGAGCCTCTTTTGTAAATCTCGCCTAGAGACCCCCAGGGCCGGCTCGGGTCCAAGAAACCTCAGAGCAGTGCTGCCCCTCGCGAGTCCATCGGTGATTTCATTACCTCGTATTCCAGCATGTCCGGGGACCCAAAAAAGGCCCACCGCATACCGGATAGAGATATAATTCAACGCCTTTTGGCATTGCTGAACCAAAGGAGACGTTGTTCTAACTGCCTTAAGGGCTTTCAAGGGGGCTAGACTGTCGGAGCAGATACTCGCGTATTTCTCCGGTCTATTCTGAGATTGTATCTCATAGGCACAGGCTAAGATAGCATATATCTCCGCCTGAAAGACTGTTGCATATCTACCTAGGAAAAAACTGAGCCTTCGTCCTACCGATTGCCCATAGACTCCAGCCCTGGTCCCCTCCCTCATCTTGGACTCATCTGTAAACCAGACAAGCCCTTTGACTGCAGGAGAAGCACCAGTTGCTTTAGTCCAATCCTCTCTCGTCAACATGGTAACCCTATATAAAGTTGTATGCTGGCCTCATAACGTCAACCCCCCATATTAAATATGGGATCTGACTGCTGAAGCCGCATCAAAATACTGCTGTGTCCTCTATTGGGATGTAGGTAAGACCAAAATCCCAGACTCCAGAGTCCATGCGCAGCTGACCTAGCCTCACTCTCAACCACCAACTCCAGTGGGGGGAGGCAGATGAATGCTTCCACAGCATTGGTGGGAGTAGTGCGCATAGCTCCCGTTATCCCTAAGCAGACTAATCTTTGAACCCTGCTTAGTTTCGTCTTGGACTGGCCGTCTGACAGCCAGGCCACCACACCAAGGATGCAAAAGTGACCGACGGCTTGATGATAGCAACGTAGAGCCAATGAACCACCCTGGGTTTCAGGCCCCACGTCACACAACAGGCCTTCCTACAGGCCCACATCGAGTTTTGAGCCTTCTTCAACTTAACGTCCACGTGTTCCTTCCAGGTCAGACGTAATTCCAGGATCACTCCTAGGTACTTGACCTACATGGAACGTTGCAGGGTCTTTCCAAACAGACGGGGCTCGAAGAACCCTGTAAGTTTCCTCTTTCTAGTGAATGCAACAAGCTCGGTCTTCTCGGGTTTAACCGACAGACCAAGCCCGCCACACCACAGTTCAACGGTATGCAGGCCCCACTGTATGAGCCCAGATACCGTGTTTGGGAATTTTCCCACCGCTAGAAGACAGATGTCATCCGCTTATCCCTGTGCATAAACGCTCCCCTCATTGAGCTTTACTAACAGTTCATTCACAACAAGGCACCATAAGAGGGGTGATAACCCCCCCCCCCGAGGGCAGCCCCTGGACACTGCGACTCTCCTGGAGACACCCCCGAAAGCCGCCGTGGCCAGCCGACCCTCCAGGGTGGATCTAATCCATCGTACGATGGTTTGATCTACCCCATGTCTGGTCAATGCTGAACACATGGAGTCATAGGAGGTGTTGTCAAACCCCCTTTCTATATCTAGAAAGACACCTAAGGCTGTACAGCCTTCGGTCCGGACACTCGTCCATCCTGCCTGCACTTAACTTTCCAACCAGCAGCAACTCGAGAACCAGGCGGTCTCTGTGGTAACCAACGCTATCGTCGTGAGCTCCTGATGATGGGCATAATGGTGCCCGAAACATGCTGAGCCTAACATAAGCATAATAAATTAATAATTGGCATCTAGTTGGATTTAATTCTTCAGTTATCAAGATGATGCACGGCCCATTACACATTGAAGATACTGATTAAACTAAGCGCATGTTCATGTCTCGAGTTCAGAATGCAGAAGGTTCTGGTAAATCAGGATGGCTTGACATTAAATGGTACACATCAACTTCCGGTTTATGCTGATGATCTTAATATATTTGGCGGCAGCGTAATACTATACAGAGAAACACAGAAGCTTGCGTAGTTGCTATTAAGGGGATTGGGCTAGAAGTAAATGCCGATAAAACTAAGTATACGTTCATGTCTCGAGATCAGAATTCAGGACGAAGTCACAAATAAAGATTGATAATAAATCCTCTGAAATGGCAGAACAGTCCAAATATTTAGGACACAATCCTCCAACGAATCAAAATTCTATTCAGGAAGAAATTAAGCAACACAATATAGTCAGGGAATGCTTGCTATCATTCGGTGCAGTATCTTTTGTCTTCCAGTTTGCTATTAAAAAATTTAAAGATTAACGTATCCAGAACTATAATTTTGCCTATTGTTTTGTATGGGTGTGAAACTTGGTCGCTCAAATTGAGGAATGAACTAGTCTGAGTGTGTGTGTGTGTGAGAATAGGGAGTTAAGGAGAATATTTCGGCTTAAGAGGGGCGAGATAACAGAGGATTGGAGAGAACTACATAAGGAGAAGCTTAATGAGCTTTACTCCTCGCTAAATATAGTTTGGGTGATCAAATAGAGAAGAATGAGATGGGTGAGGCATGTAGCACGTATGGGGTCAGGATAAGTGAATAAAGGGATTTGGTGGGGAGGTCTGAGGGAAAGACGCAACTTGGAAGACCCAGGAGTGGATGGGAGTATAATATTAAGGTGGATGTTCAGGAAGCGGGATGGGAAGGCGTGGAATGGGTTGACCTGACTCAGGACAGGAACAGGTGTCGGTCACTTGTAAATGCGCAAATGAACTTTCGGGTTCCATAAAATGTGGGGGATTTCTTGACTAGCTGAGATCCGGTTAGTTTCTCAAGAAGGACCCTGCTCCATGGAATAAGTCAGTAACTAAGTAATCGTATTTCAGAAATATTTATACTTTGATGGTAAACAAGCCATGCTGTATCCACGTATAGTGCAAGACTGGATCCCGTTCTGAAGAAAATAATATAGGCTATACCTTATGCCATGAACGTACAAAATAAATATTCACACGATATCCGGAAGTAATTGTGGATGAATAGAGATTGTGAGCTAGGGGTGTGAAAAAAGGGGTAATTCTGAGGATACAGTAAAAAGGAAAATTTTGTCGGAGCACTTAATTAAGATGGGCGGCATTTAAATGTGACGAAACTGGACAAACAGATTTTGACCTCTGCGCTTGATGGTAGTGATTCATCAATTTCACAACACGACCGCTTTAACGCAACAAAAATCAGCGTCGAAACGAAATGTATAAAAAAAACTTGACGGGCTCCTGAATGGGAATGAGAGCGGCAACAAGGAGGGAAATTCCTGCCATTGCCAATAGCCTCGCCTCTAACGTTCCTCCTACAACTTAAGTATTTCCCACGAAGTTAGACCGGTTAAGGCACAGAACACAACTACCAAACTAGAACAACTTTCTCTTAAACTCGAGTTTTCTTTAGTTAATTTCAAGTTAGTCCTACGTGAAATGTTTCTAAATAAACCACAAAGAGCACATCACAATAAGATAATGAAAAAAATCATAAAGCGTTCCTGTGTGAAGTAATGAGAATAAAAGGAAGCTACTGATATATTATTTGTTATTTCCGACGGCGCTGCAGGCCAACGCGGGCCATGGCCTCCTCATTCATTAGGTTTCTAGATCACACACAACGACGCACCACAGTCGGTAGGACTCCTCTGGACGAGTGATCAGCTCGTCGCAGAGACCTCTACCTGACTACACACAACACTCACAACAGACAGACATCCATCCGGCGGGATTCGAATCCACGATCTCAGCAGGCGAGCGAACGCAGACCTACGCCTTAGACCGCGCGGCTACTGTGATATTGATATACGATAGTATATTAAAAAAAGTGATTTAGTTAGATGATCCTATTTGCATTGCACAACAAGGGATTTCAGTTTTCTCTTAATTACTTCTTTCGATCATTTAATGACATTTCTAAGTAATTCTCTGTTAATACCGTCCACTTCTTCTGCTTACACAGCCAACTAACTACGTAGGAAAGCAAAGTAGGTGTATGAAATAAACATAATTAGGACGTAGGATGTAACAATACAATGGAACTATCAGACATGGAAGAAGTAAGTTTATAGCATTCACAGACTCTCAACAAAAACGCAAAATATCGAAAAATCACAGCTCATAGAACTGTAAGTCTTTGTCGAAGGATAGATTCCTCCTGGTGCCTCTATCTGGCACTGTAGTTCCCACAGCCAGTACAGCCGAACTTTTAAAGCTTACTGCTTACGAGAAACACCAACAGGTTTAACATTCAACAATTGGACACTCTGCCCACACTGTATTCATGTGTTTTGTATTTATCTGAGAAAAAAGAGTGACTTCTGCCCCATACAACATAAACTGATTGGTTTTTATAACCGAGATGAAAAGTGTTTACAGCGCGGTACGGACTGGGTCTTTAAATAAAGCAGTCTGCGCTCCGTCTTTAAAGGGTTAAAATCCTGCATTTAAAGATCCCAGTTAAAAAGTAAAGTTGTAAATTAAATAACATAAAGCAGACCGATGAGGTGATAAATTATCGTCAAACTGCCATAGTCGATATTACCTTCCCTCCAGCCAGCCATTGATTAAGTGTCATGGTGTAGGTTAGACAGATAGAAACAACTGCCAGCTCCAGAGGGATTTGCGAATATTCGATGTCTTTCACCTTATGAGTGGCAGAGATCGCGTTTCTGAAATGTTTTCGTTGCTAAATACAAGGTTATGGAGACAGTCTGCAAAATCACGTGATTATTAAAAACTGGATTCTGCCGAAATAATCTACAATAACATACGCGTGTGTCAAGACTGCGTAAGGTGGCTTATTACATAGAGTTCATTCCACAGCTGTTCAGACGGAGAGACGGAAGTTTTAACGATACATTGTGTTAGGCAGATTTGTGCTCTCAGAGCTATGCGGTTGATAAAAAAAATTATAAACACAACAGATTTATTGTAAAAAACAGTTTTTAAATAATTAAGTAAAAACGTGAAGATTTTACAACAACCAGATTATTGTGTCCGTAATTTTCTATCAGCTGTAATTTAATATTGTGGGTATAATTCTATAAATCTATTTATAATTAAACCAATGCATATATTATTCTGTCCAGACAGTTTAAACTGGTATCAAATATGATTTTATATGAATTTATAAAATTATTCTGCGTTGTTCGAAAAGTTTCGCTGGTTATATACAAATTCACAACACATCACTGTTCCCAAATGTAATTTCACCGCTGGTGTCCACTTCATTATTACGAGTTACATTTAGAAGGTTCAAGAGAACGCTCTTGTTGAATATAATGTATAACATGGTAAACTTTACAAAAGATTTGACCTGATCTTCCGTCCTCTATTCCGGTTCTAAAATGTGCCCTATACTAAACTCAACATGGATACATAAAACTCCTGCGAAATACTGGTAACCATGGACCACACAACCGGCATCACATCTCGGTCTACTACACTCTTGGGCTTTTACCGTCCACTGATAACTGTAATTTCCTTCTGCCGTAATACTAAGTCCGGGATGCACAATTTTTCCAAAAACACTAAGTGCAATCTCAAATACGTGTACCTGGATGCCAGAAGGATGATTTGAAGCAACGAGGACCCAACAAAAGTCAGTGGCACAGTACAAAATTTAGTAGTCCGGGCGGTCTGGCGCCAGGAATTTGTGCACGTATGTATTATATTGTATTAAGATACTCTGAATTCAATACACATTGTGCATCCGAATTTTGTGCTGGTCCTATGGCTCTCACAACATGCACGTATTATTTCCCTAAACAGCATTAACCGACCGGTTTTTATGACGAACTCCGTCTGTTCTGTGTGAGCTAAGAACTGGTTTACACACACACACACATATATATATATATATACAGGGTGTCCCAGGAGGAAAGAACCTAACTTCGGGAGAGTGTTCCTTAGGTCAAACTATAACGATATAACCCAAAACACCTATATCCAAAGTTCAATGGTTACGGAGATATTGGCCAGAGAA
>Ga0136643_10011950_pt1 | contig 12905 bp, 8 predicted proteins | sample TergutLab28metaG_FD_96883 | JGI IMG/M metagenome (GOLD analysis project Ga0136643, IMG submission 96883) | Labiotermes labralis P1 segment gut microbial communities from Petit-Saut dam, French Guiana - Lab288 P1 (version 3) (version 3) | ecosystem: Host-associated > Arthropoda: Insects >...
ACGGCGAAACCCTGAAATAATGCATATGTGAAAGGCGTCAGTCGTAATTGTGTATGTTTTAAGACATTCTCCCAGCATTTGTCTGGGCGGATGAGAAGAACCACCAAAGACCTACGTCAGGATAGTCGGTGGCTCGTCGAGGTTCGAACCGGAAGACTTTCCAATACATATCGGAACCGTCATAGTTTGAGATAATATATTTTGCTAGTATGTTACGAACTGGTGACAATGTGTTCACGTTTATTTCATTTAGCATATTTGATGCGGCAAAATTCAACTACTTATTTAAGCTGTAAAAATTCACAGAAATATTTGTGATGAAAGCAGAAACTAAATTCGGAGAAGGTTTGCTGCTATTCATTTCAGAGTACCGTCCCTCTCCACCTCCTTTCTAATACAAGATGCAATAAAAGATAGGCTTGCAGAACTGTGTGTTTGTTTAAGTGTCATGAGGAAGATCTGGTTTTCTTCTATATTAAAGAAGTTGAAGTTTTGAACTTTTTGTAAGATACGAGGAAGAGTCAAGTGAAAACCTTAAAAGTGCGATAAAAATTCGAAACACGGATCGATTGTCTTGTAAGTTGACAACAACGATACTCATGGTTTGAAGAGTGGTCGACAGGTGGCAGTAAGATGCAGGAATGCAACACGACGGCGCAGTAGTATTGTAAAATTGGCGGCCCCGCTTGCAACATGCACCAAAGAAGAACAGCGTTCTGTCATCCGTTTTTTATAGTGAATGGGTGAAACCCATCGAAATTCATCGACCAATGAAAGTTCAGTATGGTGATGCATGTCTGTCACTACAGCAAGTGTGCGAGTGGACTAGGAAGTTCACGAACGGCATTAGTTCTGTAACAGACTCTCCTCGACCTGGTCAGGCACACCGAGTAGTGACACCAAAGGCCATTGCAGCAGTTGAAACCATTATGAAGGAAAATCGCCGCGTAACAGTGAATGAAATAGCCGCACATCTCGATATGAGTCGTGGATCAGCACTCCATATCGTCCATTATACTAAATAATAAATATTTGATGTTTCATTTGACTCATCCTCGTAGTTTCTAACCAGAAGTGGTTCACTGGTTCCATAGCTAACTACAGCCGGCCTAAAATAAACAATTTTGCAAACTCAAATGAAAGTTTAGCTACAGTAATTGAGAGCCAAGTCCAATAAGTAACCAATTCAAATCGTACAAAATTTGTCTGGCATAGATAATTGCTTCTCTAGCGACGTAGCTACATTGCTTCACAAGGAAATACAGGCTTGTGACATCATGTTGTAAGTGAGGGCGTTTTTTATTCCTTCTTACCAACACTTCAAAGTGAAGGAGAACTTATTTTTATGAAATTTTTATGTATCATGTCGCTGGAATTTATCCGTTCTTTCTACCAATCAGTCAACAAGAAAATGAAAATTGGGAAGCCTGTATTCACTCAGAAACTCGAAAAACTGCCCCAATTTATGAAATATCAAGTTTTCCTGAAGTAAGTTTTGATAGTATTCTCTTATCTTTTAATTATTAAAGTTACTGTCAGTAAAATAGTAAAAAGTTGGTTGCGCGAAATAAGCACCGAGAACGTTACTGGTGTCACATTGTACTGGATCTTAAATTTAGTGTATCGTAGATATTTTGTAAGTACAAAAAATAAGATAGCTCTTGCGCTTTAAAGTTAATAACTCTAAACAACAATATATTACATTTGCACTCTCTCTATATTGTATGTGTCGCGAAATTTAAAATTTCATCAAAATTACGTAGCCATTTTATCCCTTTTTTAATTACAAATATGGCGAGGCGCCTGCAATGGTATGAAATATCCGAAGTCATTTCCTCTTTTATTCATGTAGTGGCGATATTCTAGTGGAAAGATTATGCAGTCATTATTCGTGAAAATGCATAATTCCTAACTTGTAAGGAGCCTTTACGTTTCTAAAGTATTTGTGAGCCAGCGTTTGGTAAACAGGTTTAATATGACCGAACCATCGAGGAACTGAAAAGAACACCGACTACTTGCTTAGGATTTAAGGAAAAAGAGTTTCTTATGTTTGCGAATCCTACCAACACATTGCCCACGGACCCCTCTGTGTCGATCTTTGGTACTCCTGGTTGGCAGGCTGCCCTGCGCAGAAAGGGATTAGAAACGTCACGGCGTTCGCTGATATTCGTTCCACTTCTGTTCTTCTTAAGACATGCATTTTTATCGCCTGTCTGAGTCGGCTTATTTAATGCTGGTGAAAAGTGTGATCTTGTTAAATGATTGCAGCGCTCTGAGGGTACAATTGGAGGCGGACGTTTGTGAACACATTCCTGAAGTGCCAGGACGAGAAACTTCTTGTGCTTGTGTCGACGAGAATCGGATAATTAGTGCATATGAACCAGGCCTCGTTCCATCTGGGTACAGTTAAAGGAGAAGGCAAATTCGCCACTGTAAACGTCACATGAAGGGAGAGAACGTGTAGTTCTTAACTTTTTTAACCTTGGTAGTACGTTTAGGTGAGTGATTAGCTTTACGCTCCGTTAGATTTATCCCTGGTGAAAGCGCCTCAACTACCCATTCAGCAGGTGGCTGGGTAGGCTCCGCAACCTGTCTTGGTGCTTTGGAGAGTAGTCTCTGACCCCTGCTGGGAAGCAAACCAGGACCACCCTGTCCATCACTGTGTGGCAGTCACTCTACTTGCTACTCTAAAACGCTGTTAAAGCCCTCCCTAGTGCGGTGCAGCCCACAAATTTGCGCAGGTGTTTACTTTGCTTTACTTATGGTGCAGTGGAAATTCAGCACTGGACAATATTATTATGGTCACGTGGGACCATCCACCTACCTCCCATGCCACACCCCAATTAACAGATTTTTGTTAAAATTGCACAGAACAATGTGCTGATAGAGACTGTACCACCTCTATCATTTTTAGGTGAGTTCGCAAAATTGCTTCAAGAAGCTATTAACTTCGTCGTGTCTATCTGTCCGTCTGCATGGTACAGTACAACTCTTTGCACACTGAACGGATTTTCATGAAAACTGATATTCGAGTATTCGTCATAAATGTGTCGAGGAAATAGAAGGCTTATTAAAATATGACAAGAATATCGGGTATGTTTTATGAAAACCTATTTAAATTTGTGATATATCGCTGAATTCTTCTTAGAAGGAGAAATGTTTCAGAAAGAAGTTTTAAAGAAAATAAAAAAAATTATATTCAATAATATTATTACCGACTATCGTGCCGTTTGTGAGTTAATGTGGAAACATATCGCACAGAATGCAATAGAATACGGCGCATGCGCTTTGCATGCAGGATAACTAAGGCTGCAGTCACACACTGAGAATATGTAATACTTATTATTTTTCCACGGCAAACGTGGTTACACCATCGCCCCTGAATGTTATGTTATGCCTACTTTGCCTGTCTCGTTAGTTTCATAACCTGAATAATATGCAGTTTGTTTGACCTAGTTCTTAGAAAGTCGTGGGTCGGTAGCGTAATCGGTATAGAGACTGGCTACGGCCTGGAAGGTTCGGGGATCGAATCCCAGTGTGTGCGAGATTTTCCGCACTTGTCCAGACCGGCCCTGGGGCCCACCCGGCCTCCTGTAAAATGGGTACCGGGTCTTTCCCGGGGGTAAAGAGCGGCCGGGGCGTGACGCTGACCCCTCACACTTTCTAGTGCCGTGGTCAAGAAAGAGTAGAGCTATACTCTACTCCACCTATGGTCCGTACGGCCTGTACAGAGCCTCAGTGCCTGTACAAGGGTGCACTTTACCTTAGGAAGTCGGTCTCCAAAACTGGACCATCTCAAAATTTTGCCCTTAAGGTTTGTTTGGCATCGTTCAATAATATAGCCTTAGAGACAGGCATTCAAAATTTGATATTAAGTTAAATCTTGCAATTATCTCACAGTTTTATATGAATTTCTACTACTCCATGGTCACAAACAAAAATACGGCGTGGGTGCGAAACTTTGAAATTTTGTTTGCGAGATTTAAGGTTTGGGTACTCCGTAGGACTATTTTGAAAATTTTGCACAGAGATAGATAAAGAAATAGTAAGTTAATACTTTGATGTTTTTATATCCGAAACGTATACAAGGAAGCGAGACGTATAACCCCTTACAATATTATCCTTTAACTTACTATTATGATTCTCCTTAGTCGAAGTTTTACGACCGCAACGCTAGCTGAATTTGCCATTTCTCCCACCCACATGACTGTCTTTAATTTCGCCGATTACTTTATTATTAAACAGGTCAAGAAAATTTTATGCGTTCATTGCTCTTGGTTCATTAAGCGACAGCACAATGAGGATAAAACTTCATGCTGTTGATGTGTATCGAAATACATATAAAATATTTATGGCTGTGCAGATTTAATTTCGCGTAGTTAAGTAGGTTACTCAGCAATGGTTTTGGATCAGCAATATGTGAAAAATTGGAGATGGGATGACGTCATTCTACAGCCCGGACCTCTGATAAATCTTGGTTTGATTGCTGGCAGAGACAAGGGGCCTTCTCTTCTCCCAAGCATCCCGACCGGCTCGGACCCAACCCATTCTTCTGGTCAATAAATATCGGGGAGGGGCAGGGAGGCAAATCAGACGGGGCGTGATTCTGACCACTCACTTCTGTAAATTGTCGAGGTTAAGACTGAGTGGCGCTATACTTCCCCTTCCGCATGTGTAAAGGGACTACTGTGTTTTACTGTATATATGAACTGTGTTTAAGTACAGAAATTTGGGAATTGCTGTCATGTAGCCTGGAAGGCATTTAAAAAATTTTGTAATTCATATGATATATCTGTCTTTACAATACTGTAAAATGGAGGCACCACTTTTATCCATAACTTTCTATAAAAATACCAGCCTATATATAGATATATAGTGCAATCTAACAAGATAAAAATTTTGATGTTTAAATTTTGACTGCTGTGTCTCATGCCCTGGCAGTGCATTTATCTAAGGAATATGACACTCTCAAAATTCTGTGAACCAATAGGTACACAGATCTACGCGCATGAAGCGACAATTGATGACGGGTCTAAACTTACTCCGACACCGGCCCTCATTGCGTAAATGTCCTCCCCTCTAGTGTTAGTTTCCCCTACCTTACAATTTTTCATCATGATGTCATTTGTCTCCTTCGTCCCTCTCTCTCTCTCTCTTATTCCATTCATTTCTTCTATCGTTCTTCATGTGTTCTCTAGTGTACTCGTATTTTTGGTACGGATCAAAACATAAATGCTGTGTTATATAAATCAGCCTTTCTGTAGTTTCCTTCCGAATGTCGTGTTAACAGGCACAAAGACCAACATATCGACGAATGCTGCCTGCATACACTAATATGATGCTCATTGCACATTTACCAAGTATCATCTTCATTTGCTACATAAGGCATCATGCTGTCATCTTCTGTCCTCTATTATCCCTGATTAATTTACAATCTTTTTATTTCTCCGTCAAATCTTTACGCACTTCCCGTTCCTCTCTCTCTCCTACATTACAATAATGTTTAGTTAAATATTGCTTAAAACTTTCCTTGGCATTTTAATGGTAGGGACCAAAAATTCCTAAACATTCTGTTAAATACATAACCTTGGCTTGTGAACGACAAAATTACTAACAAAACTACTTAGACAAATCTTACAAAATGATGCATAATAATTTGACCAGACTTAAGGCACTTGTTCTAGAGATCATTTGAGAAACAATTCGACGCACTCAGCGAATAAACCCGCAGTGTAATGTACGTACCAATGAGTGTAGAATCACCATTTGATTAGCCTTAATGAGTATCAAGTTAAACTTTTACAGATGTATCAGATTTTAAAGATGACCACCCTGTGTCTTTACGCATGCTATCAGGAGTCCCGCCAATGGAAGTTCGAACTTGATGGGATCCATATTGTTCTTAACACAAGCAGCGGCCTCTATTTTGCACTCTTCTATGTTTTGCCTTATTTTCTGCTTCATTTATTAGTACGTCTCAGACTTTACACCGTCCCAGTAGAGTAAATGTAACAGCTTTACGTGTAGTGACCGATTTTCCCATGTCACCGTCCCAACTTGCCCTATCTTCCTCGACAATCTCGCACTGTGTAATATGTCTCAAAAACTGTTGAGGCGCTCCGCCATGCTCTGTGCACATTCAGCTTATTCAATGAGGCGTATGTTCTAAATAAAGAGGTCTTGGTTTTAACCTCGTATTCATCTGTGAAACATCCTTCAGTAAAACGCTCAAAGAGGTAACTCTCAAGTATTCCGCGTTATGCATTTGCCAAGAAGCTCTGTTGAAGTTTACTTCCTTTGTTTCAAGTTAATTTCTCTACGCTCAGAAATGAGAATTCTTTGCGGCCTTAAAACCAGTACACCAAGCCCCTATTTTGCGCCCTAATTATGTTCCATAAAAAGTGGACGTACATCAAAAAGGGGTAAATAAAAACTATATTAACGTAAGGAATAATTAAATAGTTACGGCTTAACTTAACAGAGCGCAGCCAGACAATAGGCGTCAAATGGAAAACGAGAGGGCGTAAATTAAGAAGTGGTTTATATAGGTGTAGTGCCTTCCTACCTAAATGATGACTTGAACTCCATCAAGTTTCCTCGGTGAAAGACACTGAAGCTATACGGTAGAATTTCGCTGCCACCAGCCAAATAGATTTGGCAAATCTGATTTCAACAAGGACTCAAGGAATCATAAACAATCGTCTAATGCAATCCCAATTTAGATAAAACTAAAATATATATATTCTATTCCGTAAAACTAAATATCACGTAACAATAATTAACAAAATAATAAAGACAGAACTAAATCAATCAAGCTCTGTCGAAGTGTAATATACGTTATTTAAATAATTAACTTGTTCTTTCTGTCTCTATAAATCAAAACGCTTAAATTTGGAATAATATCTAATGTAATTACCGAACTACTCAACTCGAAATAAAGTGAATTTAGAATACCAGTCAATATACCTTACCTTGAATAAACAGTAGACGATACAGCATCGTAGTCTCGTTAAAACAATCTTTGTAACAACTGTATCCAATCACTTATTTCTTCAACTGTAGATACGTGACGGCCGATAACAAATTTGTAGCGAGTGAGGCCGTGTACCGTGTTGCGCTAAGCTTTATAGAGAACAGCTGACAAGTCATGCATTGCTAAAAGTATAATGATCTGATCAAGTGACTGCCGGGTTCAGGCTGGTTGGTATTGCTGTCTTCAGCGGTTGTGACTGAACGATTTCTTCCTGAATTCACGTATTAAAATTTCAAAGTTTCTATCTAATACAAACACATAGGTAAATCTAACACGCATTACATAGGCAAGGGGCGTTAAAGCAAAAATATGTACAGCAAGGGGGCGTAAAACAGGAGTTATATGTATATGTAAATTGAACGTAATATCATAAGCAGTTTTTAACTATTTTTGTAGACATTTACAGAATTGTAAGCTACTCGATTCATCTTCTGATAGAAAATGTTAAAAATTTTGAAAGATATAGGAACAAGAATCATCATCGTGCAAAATCCTTTATGCGCGTGTTAGTGCTAAAAATGTTCCAGTAAACATGTGCGCGTCCTTCACATTGCCGCATTCACAGCATAGTTATTTTTAATGTTATGTTGCGAAGAGTGCCCTGCAGGGCACTCTTCGCAACATAACATTACACAGCACGGCATGCTGCCACAATACCCATCTGGTACAGCGAAATTAATGTGACTTTTTATAGTGTGACTTTAGCAAGGACGATATAGCTCCCTGATGATGGTCCTAGGACCGAAACACGTCGGAGCGTTTTTAATGTGTCTTAATGTTTTAATGTGTAAATTGTATAAATTTTGTATATGTGCTGTAGTTGGTATAATAATTGAATAACTCGACAACATGCACGGTGTAACAACGAAAACTAAAAAAAAAAAAAATCTTCTCGGTCTTTGTTAGAGCACGCTAGACTAACATTCGACTGGACGAAGCTCAGCCTGCAGCTTGGCACACTAGCTCTCGTCTCGGTCAATGTTAGCCTATATTTCGCTACACTAGCACTTGGCTCGATCATTGTTAGCCTACAGCTCGCTACACTAGACCTTGTCTCTATCGATGTTGCAGCTCGCTGCAATAACACTCGACTCGCTATATGTTAAAACTTGCTATGCTAAAGTTCGCCTAGATCAAGGTTAGCCTATAGCTCGCTACAGTAACACTTATCTCGATCGATGTTACAGCTCGCTACAGTAACACTCGTATCGACTGATATTACACCTTGCTACGCTAAAGTTCGCCTCGATCAAGGTTACGACACACGACATCGGTAAGTCTGTCGAACCAAACTGTGGTTTGTGTTTTTCCTCTTTTCCCTATTTTTTTTAATGATCTCTGGAACAATGTCCTGACGCAGAACCTGATCGACGTGGAACGTCTTGTACTTATACTGTCTAATTTTGTAACTCTGGATGCTGGTGTATTTCCGTGCATATTTTCACCAGATATATACTTTTTACTGTATGAATGTTATTAAACTTGAGGTCAAAGATTTCTAATGTTAGTGCACTTGACTGTCTTAATCTCTAAGAGTTTCAAACACAAATTTGTGCGCGTACTTATAATTTGACGCCTTACAGTGACCTGCTATTATTTTGGAAAATAGAAAAATACTCTTTTCCGGTGTTTAACCGTGGTGACATTTTGCATTTGGACAGAGATGACGGCGGTCTTAAATTCTTTTTCAGAAGTTTAATCTTCTCACTTAATCCAGAGTCCAAATTTAAATGACGCTAATATAGCTCACACCTAAGAAGTTTGTTTATATAATAGCTTTTGTTGGTCATGACATGTGTTGTGTCGTACTACAGAGAACATTAACATTTTGAGTGGTGTTAGGTCTTTGTGAAAAATGTTGTTCTGATAGGGAATGTTTGTCTTAAACTGTAAAATAAACCATCAGGGGTCATCGAGGTAAGAGAAGTCGTACATAATTTGGGTAGGGATTAAAAAAGTCGAAGTTACAAATTTAATTACTGCAGAAGCATTTATAATTTACAGGTGACACATCCGCCTTGTGTTCAGTGAAGAGCAATATACAAATATATAAAATATACAGACTAACACAACTCTCTATTAAGCAATTATTATTAAAAAATATTTCACAATATATCTCACAGCTACATGTTTCGGATCGTTTCAACGGAGCCATCTTCAGGCTGCTTAATATAGAGTTGTGTTAGTCTGTATATTTTATATATAACTTCAGAAACATTTCAAGTCAGTCAACATGTAGAATTAAACAAGTGATGCAGAACTGAGAACTTCATGTTTATTTGAGATTTCTCGCTTGTGAAGTTCCACAAAGTTGTTCTGTAAAAGGCCATGATTGGGGTCGGTTTTGTGCAAATCGGCTCAATGTTAAGCTTCCATTATTTAAGGAAGTAAAAGTATTTTCACCCTCACTTAGTTATGGCTATTAACTGAATTATGCGAAATTCGTTATGAATGATCTGCACATAATTATGTTAGGCTTTGTGCGTTTCATGAGAATCTTCACAAAGAATATCGTACTTTTCTTTTAATCACAAATGTCGTTACATTTAAGTGCGTACCATGATACCATACATTTTGACAGCAAAGAATGCCTTGGCGAATTGTGTGTACTGCATAACAGTTTATACCATCACTTGCACCTGCAATCTTGTAACAAATTCGTAACAACCTGCAAAACTATCTATATGCATAAAAAATAGAAACTCTACAGTAATAGGAATCAAAGTTTAATACCGCTACGAAGTGTTTGACTTCACATAAGGCTTCCTTTTACTTTTATAGAGCACCTAAGAATTCCAAACCAATCCTTCATTTGTAGATCAGTTTAACATTATTTTTGGCAACACGGATTGAGGAAAACTGCATAAGTGACCAATAAAATAAACTTACTACTAATGTGATATATTGAAAATATATTTAAGCAGCCCGCCTTTTATCATGAGATTAAAAGTGGTGCATTTAATAAGAAATATATTTATATATCTACTTCCCTACACCTGGTTTACACAGATATGCATCTCAGGGGCAAATATCCCCAACTCAAAGAGCTTTAGATTGGGTTAAACATATTGAGCCGGTATAATGCCAAATGCACCAGATTTACAGAGCATCTCAGACTGATTATTTAACTGCTATGTGCCACTAAATAAATCTCATTACAAGGCTTTGTATTAGTTAAATACTAATTAGAAATCAATAAAAATAAATTTATTCGTTAAAACTGAGCTCAGAGTTGGATTCAAATATCCTCCGACTGAAATGGTTGCATATTGCCTTCGTAGTAAGGCGCCTCGTGTGGTGTCGATTCTCACACGATAAAAAAGAACTTTAACATTTCTAAGAGATTTGATCTTGAAAACAAGTCTATTACGTTAGGTAACATTTGAAACACGTACATTATATGGCGCTAAAATAGCCCTGTCCATGTCCTGAAGGCATGTGGGGGGAACAGCAATACAGCTGCACGCACTCTATCGGCACTGGATGGCGGTGAGCAGTTAAGAACCTGCCCTGGCCGCTCTACACCAGGGAAGGAACCCGGTACCCATGGAATAAGAGGCTGGATAGACCCCAGAGACATCTGAACGTGATGGAGAAATTATGATTTAATTCTAATAGAAGTATATACTAAAGATAGATAGGGCAAGGAAAACAAATACATGCACAAGTATTAAAGAACGAAATAATAGTACGTTGGAATGTTGCTGTTAAAGACGGATATTTAAATGAAATATGAGAATATTTTCTCGGCCATCTAATGCATACATTGTGAACTGATCAGACCGCTACTGTTTAAGCACTACCTACTTTCCAGCGCAACGTTTGCAGTGATCCTGCAGTGAAGTTATTAAGTGCTGCTCAGTGAATTAATATGGGGGAAAAGTGGCAATGTGACAGTGTTTGTTTCGAGTAATTCAGTTTTTCCTTATCAGTGCCATTCCACCAATATCCTACACTTCTGTTCGTTCATATACCATCGGCGCCATGTAGCAATTGAAGCGCCACCAAATGACAAGCTCAAGAGAGAAAAAGAACTATCGATTTTGTGTCGGTGGGTACATAATGGAAATTAGGATAAAATAACACAAGATTTGAATTACGACAAAAACGAGAGTGTAATAATGCTGCAACTTAAATACTGAACTAGCATTAGTCTACTTCGCGTTACGATAGCAATGAATTGCGATGTAACTACCACTTCCTTTCCGTTTTTAAATTGTATTTGAATTTTATCTTTTCTATATTTTTGTGTATTCATAATTCATAATTAAACCCTATCTAATTCAGTGTTGTGAGATGAAACATCACAATTAACAAAGTTGCTACCACGTTTGTAGGGTAACATCGTGCATCTAATGACGCTCACACTGCATTATAAATATATCTAGTTATCATACCAGCAGAGTAACTACGATGAACAACGAATATACGATAAATATCTAACTGATAAATCTTACCTTGCTGCTAGTAGAACAGACGCCGATCGTGTGCTGTGTGAACTGGTTGGGCGTCGAATTTATGTACAGAGAATGCCCAACCTGTTGCTCGGCGCATGAGCATCCTGTGCATAAAGTTCGAAGTTGGGCAGGTTCTCGTACTTGAAGAAATTGTAACCTGTTTGTTCCTGTGATGAGTCTAGATACTTTTACAGATTAGGTGTTTAATATCTGAACCTCCGTTGCGACGCTGAAAATATGAATATAAATTCCGGAACTCTCCAGTCTGTTTTCATGATTGTGCTGATATCTGGACACTATTTGAAGGTGGCTATTGTCATCAGTGTCTGTACCGCCATCTGGCAGCTACTGCAGATTCAGATCACATTTCGACGGTATCTTTGCAAGTATCCGCCTATTATTTTGAATCTATGTAAATTTTGCCTTCTTTCAATGACTGATACTTATGGTGGAAAAGTTCTGAATATTTTTACTATTTTGAGACCAGAAAGGAAACTCGGCTGCAATTACGTCATCTTTGTCACATCTCGGGCTGCTTTCTCGTGGTTACAGGATGTCACTAAGCAAGCTTACCGATCCCTCCTCGACTGGCGTTTGATGAATATTCGTGGCTGAAAATCAAATTCCCATAAGGTTCTTATACAATGGATATCGCGGTTCCTTTGCCCGACCTTAAAGTAAACGGGACGAAAACCCGACTTCTATTTTCAGTCTGACATCGAAGTTAAGAATGCGCGGAGCTTTAACTCCACTCCACTCACGTATGTGTCTTTGTGACGTACAAAGAGAGAACTGCACCTTTACTGTACCATGTACTACAACAATGGTATACCGAAACACAAGAGGCGAATTGAAATAATTAGATTACGAATGAGTTTTCACCGTTCATATTCTATCAAGGCGTTGTTCTCACACATTCCTACCTCACACCGTACCTACTGAATAATACCTCATTCTGTCACCGGAATGTCAGCACAAAGTTAACAGTACTGCTCATTTGATATAGCATATGAAAACAACTGTTTAAAATTTTAAGTTGGGGAGTTTCTGTAACTGTTTAAAATCATTGGCGCTGAACTGACCTTTTGTTCGTAGAGCAGAAAGCATCCCTCACTTTGGGAGTACTGGAAAAAAAATATTGAGGAATTATTAGGCCCTGTTAGTACTGTATTATTCTCGTGGGCACTCAGAAAACCACGACAAAAAAAGTACTTGCTGGCTTTCGATTATTAACACAGGTACGTACCGCATAACGACGTTTCGGTCAACGACGGACCACATAAACATCGGTGGTAACATAATATAATATAATATAATATAATATAATATAATATAATATAATATAATATAATATAATATAATATAATATAATATAATATAATATAATATAATATAATATAATATAATATAATATA
>Ga0136643_10011952_pt1 | contig 12904 bp, 7 predicted proteins | sample TergutLab28metaG_FD_96883 | JGI IMG/M metagenome (GOLD analysis project Ga0136643, IMG submission 96883) | Labiotermes labralis P1 segment gut microbial communities from Petit-Saut dam, French Guiana - Lab288 P1 (version 3) (version 3) | ecosystem: Host-associated > Arthropoda: Insects >...
GGCTCACAGAAATATGGTGTTAATTAAGGTACATTAGTTCGCTATGTCGATGGGATCCCATGGTTTACATTGTTCTTTATGTCTTTTTTTAATATTTACTATTGATTAAAACTTTAAACGCCGAGTTAAATCCCATCTGCCATTTGCTGTCATTGTTAGGAGTTCACCCTATACTCCACATTAGCAGGATAAGGGTTAAAAAGGATATAATACAATAAAATGTAAAATGTTATGTAATATTAATATCCTAGCAGGGATGGACGCTTAATTAACCAGTTGTAAATTGAAACTGTTATTTTATGTTGTGTAAAGACGGTTCAATTTAATTGGGAATGGAAACAATCCAATTGAAGTAAGTGGAAAGGTCAAAATGAAGATAACAGGTTTTCTTGATTTCCTTTTGAATCTAAATTAACTAAGTAGAATAACACACACTGAACTGACCTCTTATGCGATATGGTGACCTTATCTAGCAGATTCTTTCCATCTTTGCTCCAGGTCACTTGAGGTGTAGTCGTTTCTACGTTATATGTCATAACACGACATGTTAGTTCGATAGTGCTGCCAGTCTTGTAGTAGCGGTCGTGCACTGAATGACCTTGTTCATCCACAACTTTTAGATCTGGTGCTGTAAAAATGAAAACATATCTTTAAAATTATACATATTTGAAGATACAGATCATGTTTTATCCATAGATAATTATATGTTTTATTTGTTACCTTCACAGTCATCTTTATTCGGAATATTGGCATGTATTTAGTGAAGCTACTTTTTATATATTAAGTTTTCAAGATCACATTGTTCGTAACTCATAAGAGTTTCGGTAGAACAAAAATAAACAATAAATGGTCTCGAAATAATGCCAGAATTTTAAAGTGGAAAATGTACTTCTCACTTATAAAAACAGAGGAAAAGTTTATTTAACTAACACACCAACAAATGCACATATATATGTCATTTAATAAATCTAAAATTTACATTCAAACACTTAAAACACTCCTACATCCTTCGATCATAAGATCATCCTCCCCTGAGGATGATCTTATGATCGAAGCATGTACGAGCGTTTTAAGTGTTTTAATATAAAATTTAGATTTACTAAATAACATATATATATGTACATTTGTTGGTTTGTTAATTAAATAATATACAGAATGCACGGTGCAACCATGAACGATAAAGAGGAAAAATTCCTAACCCACGACGCAATCAATGAAGAATATTTAAAAAAAAAAATAACGGTAAACGTGAAAGTGTTACATTTTATTTTTTGTCACCCTATCAGAATGCTTCTCTGTTTAGGTCTCATTGTTCCGTACTTTAAGCATATAATTTTACCTTTTATAACATTCGTCTGTATTTTTCGTGCACAATTTGCTTATGTGTGTAATGTGGATATCACAATCCTGATTACATTATCCATTCTGCACTGATGTTTTGTCTTTTTAATTGTGATTTTGATGTTTACTCTTAGGTAAGGAACTGAATTTCTAATACGAGCTCGTTTAAACTGATGCTTCAGACGATAGTTTAAGTATGGCCTTGTAGTCTTCCACACTTCCTGTTGTACTAAGTTGCTAACAAATTTTAGGGCACAGAATCTTTCTTGAGAAGCCAAAATTTCTTCGTGTATTCACGATATTCCCATTAGTTTATAATATTTGAAATATGATTACCATTTGATGTCAGTGTGAGACCGTGCATCACTGATACAATAATACTGTATATTCAGCCAACTAGATACAACAATAATAATTTTATTAATAATTTCAATCATCTCAACTTGTTTCGGGCGATAATTAGGCCCTTTCTCAAGAGCAAGATTGTGTTTACAGCTGTAAAAGTTGTAATCACAGTATAATGTTCCTGAATATGGGCGAAATTATCGCCCGAAACATGTTGAGTTGATTGAAATTATTAATAAAATTATTATTATTATTATTATTATTATTGTATGTAGTTGGCTGTTTATATTACTGTAATGATTACCATGTTTTCCTGCCACTTTTTATTGTTCTGACCCATAAAAATTCAGGCCACGACCGCACATTCTGTTTCTTTACAGACCACAATATCAGCAAGTCCTTCCAAGTGGTCTCCTTAATTCAGGTTTCTCCCATAACACCATACAAATTTCTCATCCCTCCCATACTTGCGAAACTCTCTGCACAGCCTATCCTTTTGAGTTGATTACGCTAACAAAATTTCGTGAGGAGAACAGAAGATGAAGCTCCTCACTATGCAGTTTTCTCCAATCTCGTCTTCCTTTATCCCCGAAGCACAAATATTTTCTTCAGCAACCCATTCTTAAATACCCATAATGCAACAGTCTCAAGATGCACACCCAAAAAAACATTACGCAACACGTCTGTACTTGATTATTGATTTTGGGAATCCCTATGGGTTATTTCAGCAAAACTAATATTTATTTTTTGCCTTGAACTTCCCTTTGTGTTTTACGAATTGAAGAGTATTTAGCACTCACCGTCAACTCATTTACGATGTTTATCGGAGCAGTTACACAGCTACATGTTTAGACTACTAAGCTGTCACCTTCAGGTTATTAAGATATACAAAAACAAAATTAAAATTGAAACTTTTGTCTGGTTACACTAAAACTTCTGTCCTAGGTTTCACAATATATTAGTCAATGTAAAAATTTAAAACCGATAAAATAAATAATTTAATATCAAAACGGTTAAAATTGTAGTTTTAATTTTGTGTAATTTAATGCCCTGAAGATGACCACTTAGTCGTCGAAACATGTAGTCATATGACTCGTCTGATAAACATAGTAAATAGTTGTGCTGATGGTAATTGGTAAATATCTTGTAATAAGAAATGTTTTCCTGTAATAAAGTATTTAATTTTCACTTTCTTCAACATAAATGTCCTTAAGAATTCCTTAGATTTATAGATTCTCCTGCCCATTTTATAGAACTCCTACCATACTGACACCGTGACTTGCTCTTCATTTTGGCATTGACAATTTTTAACATTTCATTACGTTACAAAGTAAAATATTTGTTTCTTCAGTGCAGGGACTTAAAAATCGACGGGTGAAACAATGTTCACGTCACAAAAATGAAGTTTTATAGTGTAGTGTTGCAGATAAACAACAGTTTTCATAAACATACTCATTAAAACCATCACAAAAAATAAAATAATTTGTGTGAAGTATTTTAGTATGTCACGCCTTGCATATTCGTAAATTGTCACCGCAGTTTCTTCATGTACAATGTCATGTACAATGTCATGTAGTCCAAGAACCTTGACACCCTCGTCTTGTACTGAATGACCCCAAAGATTAAGGAACACCCACCATTCGAAATGTTAATACCTATTTCCGACACTGCTCAATTTTCCTGAAGACTTGAGACTTGAACATCACCTTTGTGAGAACCTGCAATCCCTCAAGAGAAACAGGAAATTTGTCAGAATTAACAAGAGTATTAAACGAGTCTACCAGGGAAATTATACTGCTAGTTGTTTCTGTTCAAACACACTTGCCATGATTGACTACTGTATCTAATGTTAATAGAAAACAGTAACTTTATGAAAGTACCAACATGAAACCTGTTCAACTAGCTAGGGGAAATTGTACAAATAACTTCGTAATTATTTAACTAAAAAATTCTAAAACTCTGGAAACCTGGCTACGTATACAAAAACTGCGATATATTTGCTATAAACCTCGTACATTATAATAGTAAAGACAACCAACTAGATTAAACAATAACAATTTATTAGTAATTACAATCAGCTCAACATGTTTCGGGCGATGATTTCGCCCATCCTCAGGAGCACTAGACTGTGTTTACATCTTGTCGTATAATGTACAGAATAATCTGCCTGCTGGCATCTTCTTTGGTACCTTATAACACAAGCTGTAAACACAATCGAGTGCTCCTGATGATGGGCGAAATGATCGCCCGAAACATGTTGAGCTGATTGTAATTACTAACAAATTGTTATTGTTGCGTCTAGTAGGTTGTCTTTACTATTGTATTAGAGATGCACAGTCACACAAACATCAAACTCGTACATTATGTTGCGTAAATCCTGTAATCTTTCGTATCGCGATGAATATTTGCTGTAGACGTATTAGTGAAACATCAATAACTGCAATGTTATTGTACAGCAATATATTATATCAAGCAATAAGACTACAAATAAGCGAGAACAAAACTGATAAGTCTGGAATGAAGCCACTTCTACACGGTAAATTTCCAAGAGATAAAACTGAAACATTTCACAGGCTAACTTGGAGACCGAGTGGTTGTAATTATCAAAGTTTCCCATAATACTCCCCAGTGCTAATTACTATATCTTATTCCAAGAAACAGCTAAATTAACAGTTTGATTTGAGGTCTTGTTGTAATATTGCGCAATACTTTGTCTAATAATTAAAATAACTTTTTTTGATGTTTTGCTGACCGAGCATCTCAGTATAATCTTAGCAATTTACCAACATAATGCCCAAATTCTTTTTTTATAATAAGTTTATTATATTCCTCTTCATGGTTCGAGCACTGTTGTGTTCATCATCAGGAAGTCAAATTGTGTTATACAGCATCTGGTATCGTCACACTCCGTAGGTAGCCGTCCGGTGCGCAACCTGCGCACCGGACGGCTACCTAAAGAGTGTGACGATACCAGATGTTACAAACCTGTAGTGTGTTTATATCTATATATGCATACAGTCATGAATACAACAATATTACAATTAGTAGCGATATATAATACACAACTACATGTTTAGGCCCTGTATGTAGGCTAACATCAGTTTGTACAAAGAACTTATTAAGTGACTATACAGTATGGGTGGTAGTTTTGGAAGGGGGACGAGATCTCGTCTTACATCATAAAGCTCGTCCCCCTTCCAAAATTAACACACATACTGTATAGTCACTTAATAAGTTCTTTGGACAAACTGATGATGGCGTACATACAGGGGCGAAACATGTAGTTGTATATTATATATCGCTACTAACTGTAATATTGTTGTGTTCATGACTGTACGTATATATAGATATATATATACACACTACAGGTTTGTGTTATTGACCTAACAGAACAGGGATGACACACCTTAAGATAACAGTTGTTGTATAATACAATTTTCATCCTGATGATGAGCACAACAGTTCTCCAAACATGTACAGGAGTACAGTAAACTTATTAAAAAACAAGAATTTGTGCATTAAATTGGTAAATTGCTAAGATTACTCACATTGTTCCTACATTTGTACAACTTAACAGCAATTTGCGAAAGACTGAAGATAAGTAGGCCTCAATGAAGACCAAATTATGGATGAGTGAACTGGGGGTAGCTTTACATGTTGGGTCCTCGATATCTGCACCACCATAAATCTTTTTGTTGCATCGTGTACTTCGTAGAATCATTTCAATTATTAACCGACAATTGTACTTACATAACTTCCACATAAAGACAATTAAATAAAATTAAAATCACTCCAACCTGTTTCGATCATTTTTAGATAATCATCAGGGATCTATGTTTCTCCTTGCTAAAGTTATATTATAACATTCACAATTTAATTCGTTTCTGTAAACATGGTGTTGTGGCAGCATGTCATGTTGTGTGTGAATACGCTGTTGAGAGTGCAGCTGGCTAGTTGTGCGTCTTATGTTACGTAATGAGGGACTGACTATAGCCAGCCCCTTATTACGTAGCACTCTCAACAGCGTATTCCCACACAACATGACATGCTGCCACAACACCATGTTTACAGAAACGAAATAAATTGTGAATGTTATAATATAACTTTAGCAAGGAGAAACATAGCTCCCTGATGATGATCTAAAAATGATCGAAACAGTTTGGAGTGATTTTAATTTTATTTAAGCGTCTTTATGTGGAAGTTATGTAAGTACAATTGTCGGTTAATAATTGAAGTGCACCCCCATACTTACTTCATATACAGCGGTTTGAAGCACATTAGAGCCGGAAGGTAATTTCACGGCTAGAAGCAAATGAAATTTTAAAGTCAAGTGCAATCAAGGCGACTGTATCGTCAACAGGGGAATACCCGGAAAATAGTGTATGGAGGCAGATTACATCCTTACGTTTAGGCCGTCGGATGAGTTAAGGATACGCTGATGATGATCAGACTGTCACCATAATATATTAAGAAAATGGGAGTCTGCTTAAATAACGAGCAATTGTGAAAATAATTACCCGTAGGCAGTACGTTTACGTTTTATAGGTACATACAAAGACGAAGGTCCTTCTAACAATGACTCATGAAGCCCACAGTGTTTCGTGCTCGAATTGATGAATACGACGTGAGTTTGAACGAAATATATGAATCATTTTCCAATTTTCGTTACAAACACTTTCATCATTCTTCCTCATTACAGATACCGCTAAATATTTTGGAGAATATGTTGCACAGTGCCGAAATATGAATGTTGGAATGGTTGTTTATGATCAAGTTTGCTGATATGTACACGGTTAATTTTTTAATGCAGCAGGCGAGGTTTCTAGAACGTAATAAATTGTAAATTCTATCGGCAGGCACAAGAAAAAGGCATAAAAAAAGAAAACATATCTATCATCATCATCATCATCATCATCATCATCATCATTGGCTCGACAGCCCTTGGTGGTTCCTGGCCTTCTTTAGAAGTTTTGCCATTTCGTCTCTGTCGAGGGCGACCTTCTTCCAGTTCTAGACTTTTAATGTTCTCATATCTTAGAACATATCTAGCAGCTTGCAAATATACTCGAGTATTTTGAATGTTCCAATGTCAATGAATATTCGAGCTGCCCATAAAAAATACTAGCTTTCGTTCATTCAAAATTTTCAATTTCTTTCTAACCTGTGATTTCTGCAAATAACCCTTCCACTCATACATTCTTGACACTTGACAGTGGTGTAAAATAAATTTCCTAAATAGGAAATTGGAAAACCTTTGGAAAAGAGCTTAATTTACGAGGTGTAGGAATTATGGGTAAAATTTGGTTTTCAAAGTGGAGGTGGTAATACCGATCAAAGTTTGGGTACATCTCGACTGCTCCATTATGGCATTATTTTCCACAGTCAATGCGCCTGCTCCTGCCTTGCTTATCCGTGTCTGTAAGAGTAACTTGATATTTGGGGTCTGAATAAGGGCAGACATGTGCACAGTTAGCTTCTACTCAGATTTATCAAACAGTAAAATAAAACTTGTATAAAAGTGTCCAATGTTTCTTTAAAGCATTTGTCGCTGTGACTCTCGTAAACAAGTGCCAGTACGATAGAAACCTACAGTTAAATTTTACTAAAACTGTATTTTGTCATTATTATGACAATCCATGCAACATTTTCACTTGTTACATTACAATCGTTTTTAAAATCAGAGACAATTAAAACCAAAGAATAATTCAAATAAATTATATAAAATCACAAAATAATAATTGTTTAATAAAACCGAAAGGAACACTACGAATATTGGAGGTAAATTACAACGGAAGAAGTGTCATATATAAAATAACAAATAATTCGAGGCTGAAGACGCTAAAATTACAGCACAGACTGTACAGAGTTAATTTCTTGTGTGCAGATAGGCTAGGACTTCTATAAGAACGTCCCAAATAAGTTTACTTTACATGTAGCCTCTTAGGCAGTGGGAAGAAACTATATTTTAGAACACACCACAACAAAGCTCTGGAACACAGAATCTCGCACATCTTCCTTTCTGTAACGTTCCATTCATACAGTGACACAACAGGTGTTGCAGTTCTTAGTACCACAACTTATTGTTTTCGTGCAAGCGAGCAGCACTTCCTTCATTATACTGGTAGCAGTAAGGGGGAAGGATCCCTATCCTAGGATCATGGACTTGTGAAATTGTTAAAAAGATGTATAGGTGAAGGTAGCTAAATTGGACCACTCCCTAAATTGATCCGTGGTTGAAGAAGTTAACATCTCTCAGTGGCGTACATTATAGCGACAAAAAGTCGAAACTTGTAACAGGTCTGTGTTGAGGCAATCCTGTAAGAGTAACTAATAATAGTGAGTCATTCTGGTCTGTTTTTCTTCGGATTTAAATATGACTCGTCTTATTTTTTAATTCTAGGTCGTCTTTGTGAATATAGAATTGTCCACATTAAGTAAGTTTCTTCTAAAAATGTGTAAGCATAGCTTTCATGGGATAATGCACCATCAAATTTCTAGAGCCTTATTGACAATAAAAAGGGCTCTTTTTTAAATTCGACAGACAATAGTGTCTTTTCATGGTCCACATATTTTCTGAAGCACTTTTTAAGAAAATGAGATGTAGTATTCTATTTTAAAATTTTTATGGTATCGGTTTTATTAAAAAAGAAAATAATTTGTAATTTCGATAGAATACTTCTATTTCCAACTTATTTTTAGTAACCATATTTTCATGCTCAGTTTAGGTGCAAGTTAGAATGACGAAACGGGACAAAGAAGAAATGTGGGTAGAAGAATTAATCGAGAAAGCACAGGTTGGATATCATCAGTGCAAACAGAACTTACAATGTCTCGCAAATAACCGTTCAATTGCAAAATGACGAGTCCCACATCAAAGCTGTAGGACGCAAACAGCACTTCGACAGAACTGCTGACGTCCCTAACAAAGTTGAAGTTATTTAATGAATCGTGTGCTACAGAGGACAAACATTATTTTCTCGCTTGGCGATAAAAGATTTTCTGCCCCTGGCTTATGAAATGGCAAAGGTAAACAATTTGCTGTACATATCCACAATGATCAGAACATGGTAGACACTACTGCTGTTACATGTCTCTTGCTCATCACGCTACGATATTGTTCCTCAGCACGGAAAAATTTCTGTAGCCAAGTTTCCATATCTCTACAAAGAAAGAATTACGGAAGTTTTCAGTATCCTGTGGAAAGTTACCGATTAAATTATCATAAATTCTACTTGTGTATTTACTAGGAAATAAAATGCTCTCAAATTTCCAAAGAACTACAAAGTTATTCTCTTCAAGGGTCAGTACATCCTTCGCTTATTGGTTACTGAATAAGTGATGATGGAAGAGATGTCTTTGTGGTAATGGAAAGGTAAAAGAAATATATAAAGTGGACAGACACAAATTAATTTGTGGTTTTAATTATGCTGTCTACAGTGTCCAATTATGAAAGATTACTAACTATTCAATTACAAAGCATATGACAAAGAGCACGTAGAGGAACGAACATAAAGACGAGACAGCAGCTGCAGTAGACTTGACTAGCTCATCTTACAAGAAGCATTTAAGTGAGTCTAAGTAATGCAAACTCGCCTCTCCAGAGAGCGTTTCAGGATGCTGAATGAGTTAATTTTGCAAACTTTTCGAAGTGAATGAAGTGAATGATATGGCCTAGAGTAGGCGTTGCGGGGAGTGTGTACACTAAGGCTGAAAATTTGGGCCGATGAAGATAGGGAAATATTTTGAAGAATGCATTTAGTCGCTTTGCGTGGTTAATGTCCTATGAAGTGTTGTTTTTCGTTACGATGTCGTTTAGGATTATATAAACTGAAAATCCATTGATACTAAAAGATTTCTAAGCAAATAAACTAGCCGATTTCAATTTTGAGACAATTTGAATCTATGATTCTTCTTTGTACTGAAAACAGAATCGGCCGAAGGAACAGGTGAGCTTTCCAACTCTTCCCAGCGATTTGTTAGTCTCTGTTTAATCAGCCAGCTGAAGTAGGTTTATCGGATTCAGAAACCTACAGTTCTTGGGCAAAGTAAGTCGTGGATATTTTCCAGCTGTAAAGTATGATTGTTTTCTTTCCAACGTGTAGAAAAATGTCTTACACCAAATCGGTCACTAGAATCAGAGCTCTGGAAGCAAGCTGCTGATGTCTCTATTTTTAAAATGGAAAGACTGCCTTTGGGAATAATTACAGCCCTATGTACATTCTCGATAACGTTTGCAAAATATTTGAAATGATCCTATATGATCACGTTTCACAACCATTTTAAATCTAAATTTAATGCCCGTCATCAAGGATTCATCAAATCTAACACTACAACCACATTTTGTTTTTACTTATCTTGACTTCCTTACTCCCCTGATTAATTACAAGCGTCAGATTGATGCAATTTATTTCGATTTTAGCAACGCTTTCGATCTTGATTCGCATGCACTGCTTCTCCGTAAACTTGACGTTTTCGGGGCTATCTCCTGCTTACGTTGCTTGGTTCCATAGTTACCTGACCAACAGATTATCCCATGTTCTTATCGTGGTGCACTTTTGACACCGTGTGAAGTGTTATCCTGTGTGCCATCAGGATCGTTCCTGGGAATATTTCTTCTCATTGTTTGAATGAACGACTTACGTTTTACGGTTAAATATTCAAATATGCCTTCTCCTTGCCGACGACGTCAAAATATACCGGAAAATAAAATCTAATTAATATAGTTGGTTACTCTAATCACATATAAATAATGTTTTTTTTGTGGTGTATATCAAACTACATGAAACTAAACATCTATGAAACCAGAGTTCTTTCACTGTGTAGAAAAACAAACTGAAATGATTTTAAATTGAGCCATCCCCGTTGTGTATATATAAACACCTTTAAATATTGTTGTGTTATAGACTGACCCCACACCTATTGTTTAAACTGAAATGATTTTAATTACAAATTGCGTGGATCTTCTTTCACACGCACGTACTACAACAGGGATCTGGGAGTTCTTATAGACAAAAAGTTTCATTTTCACCAATAGATAGGTAACAATTTCTGCCAGGCTAGGCTGTTGTGGTTAATTCACACTGCGAATTTCACCTTTTCGTCACAGCACAGACTTCTGAGGCTGTAGCGTACTTCACTCAAACCCTACTAGGAATTTTCCTCTGTTGCGTGGAATTCGATCACTTACTGGTATGCTTGTAACTTTCAAGGCCTCCAGGGGAATTTTTTTTTATCTCCTTATCATAGTTTTCAGTAACCTAGATTACACCTATGGCAATGATTTAAATAACTAGAAATTGCACATTTTAAGTGCTCGGAGTTATTACCTAAATTTCCTATTTTAACGGATTTTATTAATGGTTTGAAGTATTGTCCTACCCTTTTTGGAAATTGCTGAAATACGCGTGCCAAATTTAAGTTTTACAGAATTTGGTTTGTTGGAAGTTGTCTTAAAACGTCGAAATGTCTTTCCACTCGATCCGCTTCTGCCGCAAATGCCACTGAGATTAACATTGGCACTCTCAATGGATGCTCGCTCTCGGTTAATGTCAATTACTAATATCTTATACATTTAAAACACAATTTCATTAAAGTCTAAATCTCTGATCTTGCAGTAAATTTAACCTGAGTGTTTTAAATATATATATATTTATTTCTTTATTAGTTTCTGTTAATTTTATATATATTAAACGAGTTCTAATTTTAGTTATCATTACTGAATTTCAACTCTTGTAGGCAGAGATATTGTTGTAGGTAGTCATAGAATTATATTCTGAAACATTTTTTAATACAGAATCACGTTTCACATGAGATGCAATTTTAATTATTTAACTAACATTAATTTCAGTTTACGCTCTATGTCTACTTTTGTCAGTCTGTAGTAATGTAGAGATCTTGAAAAGGCAAATTTTAAGAATCGGTCTGTTTTGATTATTAGTTTAACACTATAAGTCGGCTAATTAAAGTTATATATTTTTTTTGTCATACGTGTTGTAGGCGTATGATTCAAGTGTGTCCTGTTTTTGTCCTCTCTTATTTAAGTTTTTATCTTATGCTGTTTTCGTAATTGACCATCTGGCTATTGACTCGGTACTTTAATAAAAATGTATACAATTGAATTATTATTATAAACAATATACATTAATTTCAATGTGGTAATGGGTAAAAAAACTTACCTAAAATTTAAAAATTTTCTTACAGCCCTATCATCATAACTATTGAGCCTACTGAGAAATAAATTCAATTATTTTATTTACAATGTTGCACCAAAGATCATCGATTAGGAACTGACAAGAGTTGGAAGTAAAGGGAAATTTGAGTGGTGAGTCGGTAATGCTCGGAAATAAGTATGTTCAGCTCAAAAATGTAACAAAATACGCCAAATTTCAAACAAAGTAGCCTCGCCTGGAAATTAATTTTCCTTGAAATTTAAATCTAGTCTGTAGATTGAATCTGACATCTTGCACGGTTCACGCAACATCGAGAATTTCTTGGAAGTATTTAGAGTGAGATATGAATATTTTCATTAAAACCAACATTAAATATGAACATAAAATAAGACGCCTCAAACCTTGAAGTTGGCGGAAATTCATTTCTTCGAAACTTCAAGAATATTTTATATTAATCCAACAAGCACATAATGATCGCACACAGAATAGGAAGCAACAGCAAAACAGTAACGAATTCTAGAGAAGAATTCATATTCTCACACCAATAAACTTTATCAAAAAAAATCAAATCTTAAATTTTGGCCCCAGTTATGCTTTCGAGAGACTAGCCAAAATTTTTTCAGTTCTTCATTCAATGACACTGAATTTCCCATCACAATGTAGATGATAAACCGAATAGCATATCTAGGTTCCTTGCAAAAATTAAAATACAAAAAAAAAATTAAATTCTCATACTAATTACATTATAAATAAAAGAACAATAAACATAGGTTATTCGGAAAGTAAGTACCGTCTGCGCATATCTCTCGCGCATCCTCGAGACTGTCACTTTGCGCATGTTCAGTGACTACCCCCATCAATTGAGAAGCCACAGACGCAATTTCGTGAAATTCGTGTTACGTTTATGTTTGTTCCTGTGCGTTAAACATGTTTAAGACAATTGAAAGGGCCGCCGACTGTGAAATACGGTCTGTAATTCGTGTTTTGAACGCTAGGAATGTGCTACCAAGTGAGATTCATCACCAGATCTGTCAAGTGTATGGTGACAA
>Ga0136643_10011953_pt1 | contig 12903 bp, 10 predicted proteins | sample TergutLab28metaG_FD_96883 | JGI IMG/M metagenome (GOLD analysis project Ga0136643, IMG submission 96883) | Labiotermes labralis P1 segment gut microbial communities from Petit-Saut dam, French Guiana - Lab288 P1 (version 3) (version 3) | ecosystem: Host-associated > Arthropoda: Insects >...
ATATAGACATACATAGTTTCTTAATTTAACCTGTATAGTTATAGCTAATTGTGTATATTAAAATGTAAGACAATTGTAAAGCTATTACCTATGACATGTTCTATATCCTAAGGGTTGACTTAATCCGGTACAGATCTACAGAATGAAAATAAATGAATGAATGAATGAATGAACATCTACCCAATTGAGCAGTGACCTTCCTCACAAAAGTTTTTAATGCCAACCTCTTCGGGCAGTATCTCCCTTTGGCATGGAAAAAGTCCTGCATGAACTCTGTAGAGAAGTCAGGGAAGGACCTCACACTGCCGTCATACTGTCAGCCCATGTGTCATTGACACCATTGGCAGTCTTTTCAATAAAATTTTATTAAGATCACAAGTGTAGTAGTGAGCATAGGGTACTCCATTAGAGGAGTCTGGATTTTAACCCAGATACAGCATGGCATTCGGACACCCCAGGGAATGAAGTTTTCTTGTACAAAATTATCATCTTGAGCTCCCAACTTGACTTGAGAAAAACGTACTTTCCTGACTATGAGTAAGTTGAGGAATGTTTCAGATGTTCTAAAGAGCCACATAATCTCATTGTAGCATACACATTCAATTTGTGTAGGGTGATATTTTGTTGACTATTTCTGGGGCCTGTATGTGGAAGGCATGCCAATACTCTCCCACTACATTGAATTAGCTCTTTATTTAGATAACAAGGCCTTCATAGCCATGCTTCACCAGCTTAAGCTGCTCACTGGCTACCTACAGTCTTCTCACAGCATGCAAACTTGATTTGAGCAGGGTGAATTTTTTTTGACCATTTCTTGGGCCTGTATGTGGAAGGCATGCCAGCCCCTTCCCATTATTCTGAATTAGCTCTATAATGGCCATCATGGACATACCTCACTATTTGAAGCTACTCATTGGCTACCTGCAGACTTATCTCAGCAGCCTCAAACACTGGCTGTGGTACTGCAGGATTGCCATCGTTGTCACAAAGAGCACTTTAGTATTTTTTGTCCAGACTTCAAGATGTATTTAAAGGACTGGCCAGTATAGGTATTTGGACAGCCAGTACTCAGGGTCAATAGGTACAGTTTATTTTCTAGATCTCATTCATCCTGTGATGGATTATGTATACCCTATCTAGTGGTCCACTGCACACATCACGTCAGGAATCTGCTGGTGTTAAAACCCAAGTGTCTGAACATTTTTATTAATGCACCTTGGTACACATACATTAGTAGCAAGTAAATTTACAAGGATTTGGAGGTTCCACGTTTTGCCAGCCACATCAATCACTAACCAAGGGTTTCAAATACTTTTGGAAACTTGAAACTGACTACCGTAAACTGTGATTTTTCTCAGTTGTATTGTGAATGCTAGGGTGTTGTTACAATATGGTACTCAGCCCCCATTCACCCAGTCATGAAGGTCCTCAATAAATGTGACACTCCCCAACATCCCAGATCACGGGTGATTGAGCCACTCTGGGTTCAAATCATCCAAACAGTCTCTCCCTCCCCCACAAGACATATTACTATTTGGGACAATGGTCCTTAATATGCCCACATCAAGGCACTCTTCCTAGGCATGAAATTTATTAGCATGGTACATTTCCCATTATAGTTGCAGATTTTCCACATCATAGCCAGGGATGTGGTTTGTATGCAGGAATTGCTGACTGGACCAGAGGACATAAATTTATGCTTTATACACTTCTGCATGTTTAGTTTTTGGTGTTTTGGTTGTGTTACTGGCAGCAAGGCTACTCTTCTTGGATTGCAAGATTCTGATGTTGGAGGCAATTTGTTTCTCTGACACATCAGTAACTTTTTACCAATCAGCATGTTCTAACATCCTAGAAGACTGTAATGTTCATCAGTGAAATTGGCATGTTGTTTTAAATGTTTTGTAAAGACAGAGTAGCATAATAGTAAGTACATATTAATTGACAGGTTGCTGAGTATGTAAATATAGAATGAATGGATAGGTGAAATCTTTAGCATGGTAATGAAGCAGGGAAGCCCAAATGAAATTTTTTGCAGGTGGTGGCAATTTTTGGTCACGATTTATTTGTTTGCACTGTGAGACGTTAATGTTACGTTTTTGTGGGGACCACCTACAAATTACATGAAACCTGGGAAATAAGACTTAAGCACTCTAAAAAATGTGGGTTGATATATATGAAAGACTTCAGCAAGCCATTTAAACTATGGATTTATAAATATTTTAACATTTGAAAACAATGTGGTATGTGGTAAAAGTTCCTAACAGTATTGTCACAATGTGATCACACACATGACACTATGTTAGCCGAAGACCTAAATCAGACATGCTCATATGTTGTGTGGTGATGTGCGAACTTATTTATTTAACCATTCAGAGCTCTTTGTTCTCTCTTTTCTCTAGATGTCAGTCTGTAATTCTTTCTCAAGTCGGCTGCACATTGTAACTATACTGTCCTTGTTATCAAACTGTCACATATACTTTTTGGCAACCTCTAGTGCTTCCATTGCATAAAAATTTACCTTATCTTCTGCCACTTCCTCTTCTTCCTCTGCTGGTTGTTCTTCTGGCCTGGTCAACTCTTGGTCCAACACCTGATCAACACCATGGAATTCACAAAACTGGAGAGTACTTTCACAGTTTTGTAGTCATCAAATTGTGCTCTAAGAGTTTAAAGACTATGCCAGTCATTTTTGTCATCATCAGTAAGTTTCATTTCATTGTCATCATTGCTATAGACATTATCTACTACAAAACCACACTTGGAAAAATAATTCTTGATAGTGATCAACTTTCAGGCTCTTGTCACACAATGCAGAGCGTTCAATATATCCAAATTCATACAGAAAGCATCTTGGAACAGTCCACTATATATCATGGCAACAGCTTTTTGTATGAATTTGATTGCTTGGATGATTCCCAAATCTAAGATCTGTAGCTGGCTAGTAGGGTTAGCTGGCATAGACATAACCATTATGTTACTGAGAAAAGCTATGTTCTTCAAGTGATGAATGAAAATCAGAATTTTTGTATTTTTAATGCTCATTTTCCTGTAGTGGTGTAAGGTAATCCTGATATATTCTGCTGATTATTTGTGAATTTGTAATGGCTTCATAATTCTGTAGCAATTTTTTTTAACATTCTTAAAGCAATGTGGACTTCTGTGTTTGCCTGTTACAAATGGTGGTAGTTTATCACTACTATCAGCATTACATGTAAGGATCACTGTAACCTGCTGTTCTAATTTTGTTCTGTTGTGGCAGGGGTCTCCATGAAAAGCAAAAAGTTTTACTAGCTTGTACACTTAAAAAATAGACCTGTCTTATCAGTATTATGCAGGCCACAGAGGTCATATTCTTTAATATCTTGCAACATTCAATCATTCTTCCAGTCAACTACTGTTTCTGATTCAAATTTTCTGCTGTCATCTGTTAAAAAGGGATTTGTAAACAATGTGTCTTTTCTTAAATTTGTTGATCGAGCCATTAGGACTTACATGGCCTTCTCATGGATGATATTATCATTTATGGAAGGGGTGCTTCCTTGGGCTTGCTTGAGTCCTGCAGCATTGAATATTTCACTGATTTGCACTTCCTGGAGAAAATACACTGGATCTGACTTCTTCTGGTTGCTCACAGTTTTTCAGAGTTCTGTTTAATATGGACACCGGAAGTCCCAACTCCATAGCTAGGTCAACATGTATTCCAGTATGTGTGTCAGCTTTCCCTAAAACATATATTTTATCACTCATCATAAATTATTTCCACTTTAGTTTGTTCAAACTTGGCCATTTTCTTGAAATTACACTCAGTCCACAATATAGTTTGGTATAATATATTGGGGTTCAATTCAGCACCATAAAGACTCAAAGCTTTACTCCCTTACAAAAATCAGTGACTATTGACAATGGTTGATAATTTGAAATTTATATCTCTAACCTTCAAACCTTGACATCTATTCAAGAACTGTCTTAACTACTTCAACTTTCAGTCTGTGGAGATTACACTCAGATGTTGCTAGCTTTGCCTTGCCAGACACAAATAACAATTTTGAGAAGAAAACCATGAAACATATACTTGTACAAATTCTATAGTCAGAACTAGGAAAATAAAGTCTAAATTCTGGGATAGTGTAAAGTTGGGAAACATAAGGGCTGGAAAAATGTAACTTTCTTCATATGAGCATTTGGCTGGAACTTTGAACAAGTGCATAAAATCATGAAGATGCAAAATCAGTATTTACCCTGTATATGTATATTCCATGTATATTTTTTTATATTCTATAAGCAATATTATGTCTTTTCTGCTGTATGTCATCCCGTGAAGTTACACTGTAGGTGGTTCTGAAGTGGTGACATTAGTCAAGGTGACGGAAGTTGAAACAGGTATTCTCATAATTGCAGTGTGAAAATGGAACTTTTCTTAGACAATATGCTATGAACAATAGAAAGGTATGCATATGAAAAATTGACAGAAAGTTTGAGATGACAAACAAATGCCAGTTTATGGAGAAGGAGGAATTTCCCCTTGAATTGCAGGCTAGTCATCTGGATCAGCACTTTTGATGTCCAACGGTACAGGTGGTAATGCATGAGTCCTTGTAAGTGTCTTAAGAAATCAATAAATCAAACAAAAACCTTTCCTCCTTCAGAATTACCTCATTGTAAGCAAGCATCCTTGTATGGCGTTGTCTGGTTGATGCTGTTTGCTGCTTTTTCAAGTTGATGTTCTCAAACACCTTGATGCCAACTTCAGTGAATCCAAGCCCCTCAGTCAACTCTGGAAACATCATAGTCCTCTCCTCAGGTTCAAACTCATGTTCCTCTTATAAGTACCACTTCTCTGCATGCCACTTCAAATCTGAATTTTTTTACAACATTTTTCATATTATCTTTTTTATAGAGATATGAATTTATACAGGGACAAATTTAATTAGTCTATGTGATAAAATGGTGATGTGATTAAATGTCCTTAATATAAAAGTCATTGTGGTTATTTGTCAGCATGATCAAATGTCTGTGATAAATCGTCACATAAAAATATGTCGTAGCCCCATTTCTCTAAACCTCAAGTCTGATTCATCCTCCATTCTGAGTGTTGTACCAGTGCGAAAGTAACATTTCCCAATGTATTTGAAAAGTATTTTTCTTGTGTGCAACGGCCACGTTCTTGCCAAAAGAATCTGAATAGTTTCTGCTACATTTGCGGTGGAGTGGTGTTAAAATCACAAAGGAAGCCACTTTCAAAACAATTGAGAAAAGTTTATGAACTGTATTTTGGCGGTAAGATCGGAGATAAAGATAAATTTTGGACGCTGAGAACTTGTTGCAGCTCATCTTCAAGGCCTTTGGCTGGCGGTGAATGAAAAAAGTGAAGAATTTGCCTACTGAAGCAAATATTTCCCAAAATAAGTGAGGCCAAATTGCAACAAGGAATTTTCGTTGGTCCACAAATTAAACAAATATTTGAAGACCAAGCTTTTAGTACAAAATTAAATGCTACAGAAAGGAGAGCCGGGGAGGCATTTGAAAATGTCTGCATGGATTTTCTAGGCAATAAAAAAGTGGAAAATTACAGAGAAAATGTGCAGGAGCTAATTTCATTATACAGTACTATAGGGTGTAATACATCATTGAAAGTTCATTCTCTGCTTTCCCATTGAATTTTTTTCCTGCAAACATGGGAGTAATCTTTGATGAACATGGCAAATGGTTCTGTTAGGACTTTTCCCAAATGGAAAAGAGGTACAGTGGAAATTGGAGTCCAAACATATTGGCTGATGCTGCTACAGTCCTCTAAGCGTGTCACCAACTGGCGAATGTAAGAGACAAAAGAAGACGAAATGACTGTTTAATGACAATTATTTTTGTAGTTAGGATACTGTATGTAGAAATATTGTTCATTATTTGACACTGTATATTTTAATTAAAAACCAATATAGTACTTTCTTATTATAAATGGAGTTTTTTAACTGAATCGCTTCTCCTGAACATTGGTGGGTGAAAAGGCAATTTGGTTGCCATTTTCGGATGCAGCAATATCAGAACTGTTAAGAATCACTGAATTTTAATAGGTAGTGAACTTTTTTTGTCAACCAATGTTGTTGAGTTATAATGAATGTTAATGTGGTCATTATTGTAATATTCTCGTGAAGAATTTAAAGAACAGTGTTATCTCTATACTTGATACAATTGAGGGAGCTGGCAGTGCAGTTTAAGTTGTGGACTATACTACGTTGCATTGCAGACTGAATTAGACAAAGTATTATGTGATGCAGCTCCAGAACTGTAGTTTGTAAACCACTGTACTTTATGCACAACATTCATACCAAGGATACTGGTGTAGCAGCAATGGTACAGATTTAAATTCAGAAGTTATTGAATGTGTATCTCTGCCAGAGAACCATCTGTTTTGAAGTTTCTTTGTTGTTTTACTCACTCCCTTGTAGGTAAGTGCCAGTAAAGCACCTTGATTAGGCTGTGACAGACCAATTTCAACTTCTTCCTGATTATCATTCAACAGTGATCATATTATTCATTGTTATAGTCTGAGATAAGTGGTGGGATCATAACACAGCCATACATAAATATACATTTTATAGAATTCACAGAAGTTAGAGCTGACTGGCAGAATTTTTGCATGACATTGTTATTTTAAAACAAAGCCACAAGAATCAACACATCAGGTAATTATTGTTTAAACAACGTTATATTGGTTTAGCCATGTGGAGATGCATCAGATCATGTGCAAGTCTGGAATGAAAGAGACATGTCACTGAGAAATTCTCAAAATACTTTTACTTTGATAGGGGTTCACATGAGGCATCCTTTCTGTTGCGATATGATGACACATCCCTGTGTTACTGGTTTCCAGCCTTTCAAGACAGTGAAGGTGTCTTATCTTCAAGAATCAAAAATGTCTAATAATAATCAGGAACCACTTGATCAGCAGTGCATAATCATATCGCAAACAAATGTGTACCTCATTCACACCACTGCAAAAACCTGAAAACTCACAGGTGTTCATATTGTCTTATTCTAGGGGCTTCTGAAGTAATCATGTTTGGGATCAGCTGTTCTAATATGAGAAAATATTGCAGATAGTCATCGTGTCTGGTCACTTAGAAGTGAGGAGGGATCTCTCACAAGTCCTGCATTTGTGCCAAGTTCCAATACGTTGTGTGTGTCCCTTACTTATTATCTACCACTCACTGCTGGCAACAGTCTGCATCTGAGCATACATTGGCCAGGTGGTGACAAGCAGGACTTCGACTCCATTGAAGCTGTAAGTATCTTTCTGTAACTTTTCTTGTGTAAACATAGCACTGATAACTGAAATATGCTGAGTGGCAACTACTTTCATAGTCTAGGTATGGAATTAGCTTCTTAGAGTTTTGGTGGTCTCATTTGGTAACTAGGGTGGCATGGAGAAAGTGATGAATCACATATGAGAGTTGTCAAAAATCATCGTAGTTAGTCAGTCATAACAGCTGGTGTGTCATTTAGGACAAATTGTATGACAACAGTAAGAAATATATCCTGCTTTGTGATAGAACGCGAGGGCCATGGCAGAGCACCAGCAATTACTTATCCAACTTATCCAGCAGTCCACCTAATTTGCAAGATGTTTTTGGTCTGGTGTTCTGATATTCAGTTGGATATAAATTGTGATGAAAATATGTGCAGTAAGTAAAATTTCATTGTGTGCTGTCTGCAATTCGCCAGGTGTGCCATATTCAGTTTCAGCTTGTGCTCCATACATACACACACACACACACACACACACACACACACACACACACACACACACACACATGCGCACGCACAAGGACACAGACACACACACACGGACACGGACACACACACGGACACACACACAGACAGGGACACACACACACACACACACACGGACAGAAAGAGAGAGAGACAGAGACAGACAGAGACAGAGATGGAGACAGAGACAGAGACAGACACACAGAGTCAGACAGACAGAGATGACAGACAGGCAGAGACAGACAGGCAGAGACAGAGGCATTGACATGCAGAGACAGGCAGGCAGAGGCAGAGACAGACAGACAGAGGCAGAGATAGACAGGCAGAGACAGACAGGCAGAGAGAGAGATGGACAGAGGCAGAGACAGACAGGCAGATGCAGAGACAGACACAGACAGAGACAGACAGAGGCAGAGGCAGACAGGCAGAGACAGATACAGAGGCAGACAGGCAGAGACAGATACAGAGACAGACAGACAGACACACAGACACACAGACAGATAGACAGACACAGACACAGAGAGACAGAAGGACACAGACAGACACAGAGGGACACAGACAGACAGACAGACACAAACAGACACAGCCATACACAGAAAGGCAGACAGACACAGACAGAGACACACAGACAGACACAGATAGACTCAGACAGACACAGGCAGAGACAGACAGACACAGACAGACCGACACAGACGGACGGACAGACACAGACAGACAGACACAGACAGACAGACACAGACAGACAGACACAGACAGAAGGACAGACACAGACAGACAGACAGACAGAGACAGACAGACAGAGACAGACAGACACAGAGACAGACACAGAGACAGACGGACAGATACAGACACAGACAGACAGACACAGATAGACACACACACACAGACACAGACACACAGATATACTCATTCACAGATCCATTATCCGCACAAGTTGGATTGAATGTTGAATTCATCAAGAAAATAGCTGAATTGCAATGTGCAATCAAGTCATATATATAAGTTACAAATTACATAAAATCAGTAAGAACATGATAAATTACAAAGAATAGATCATACATATACAGTAATGAAATGAGTTAAATATGAATATTCATAGGTCTACTTTGTTATGACCAGCAGATAGAAATACCTCAGTGGAATTACAGGCATTTTTAACAAGGTAATCTCTTAACAAAGTCTTAAAGTTATGAATGTTTTTACAATATTTCAATACATTTTGTGGTAGCTGGTTGAATATTGTAATACATGAATAGTAGACAACTCTCTCTAATGAGGAAAGTCTTACCGAGGGTATGTGTAGTTTACTTTGCTGCCTCGTATTCTAACCATAAACAGAGGAGTTAGTTTGATAAGTATTAAGATTTTTGACAGCAAATATCATCGAGGCATAAATATATAAAATGGAATTGTAAGTATATCCAATTTTTTTAAACCCTGTCTGCAAGATCTCCTTGGACCCAGTCTCAGCATAATCCTAATTGCTCTTTTTTGAATTATGAAAACATTTCTCACTGGTGAAGATAAACCCCAGAAGATTATACCATAACTGATACATGAATAAAAATGTGCAAAATAAACCATAAGTAACACTTTTACATTTACAATTGGTAATAATTTTCTCAAAATGAAGAAAATCAAACTCAGTTTCTTTATTAAACTATCTATATGTGATTTCCAAATTAGATTGCAGTCCAGATGCATGCCTAAGAATTTGATATTTTCAGTGACAGTAAGAGCTCGATTATTGTATACAATGTTCAAAGGGTAATTCAGGAGCTTAGAAGAAGCAACATACACATCTTATTTAAGTTTAGTACCAACTGATTATTTTAAAACCATTTAGAAATGCAACATAGTACAGAATTTAGTTTAGAATTTAGTTCATTAAGATCACTGGAAGAAACAAGAGTATTAGTACCATTTGAAGAAAGAATTGTATGAGAAACTTTGCTTATGATGCATGGAAAATCATCACTATACACATTGAACAGTAATGGGCCCAAAACAGAACCCTGAGGAACCCCATGCCTAAATATTTCCCAGTCTGACAGAAGATTAGGTGAACTGACAAACTGCAGTACAACTCTTTGTTTTCTATTATGCAAATAAGATTTTAATCAATTCAATATAGAACCTTTTACTCCATAAAATTCCAACTTCAAAATCAAGAGTTCATGTCTAACACTAACAAAAGCCACAGTTAGATCACAGAATAGACCCATTTCTTATTTTTTATTATTCCATGCATTAAAAATCGACTCAAATTTTAAAATAGCACTGTCAGTAGAAACATTGTCACAAAAACCAAATTGTTCATTGGCCAGAATGTTATTACTCATTAAATGATGCTTTAAAGGTAAGGTAAGGCAGTCCCATTACAGGCCTGGACAGGCCCAGAGGGTTCCAGGAAATTTAGGTTCCCAAATTTCGTGACAACAGCACAAGATTGTGGTAGGTTGTCAGCCTTACGCACCGGCAGCCTTTACCCCCAGGAAATACTCCTGGTACTAATTCCTGTTAGAGGCTGAGTCGACCCCAGGGCCATAGTGTGATCAGAAGGAGTTTATGTCAATGAAAAATCCACTGACACCAGCTGGGATCGAACTAGCGACCTCCCGATTTGTAAATGATGCTTTAACCTACGGAAAATGAGCAACTCAAATATTTTATAGAAGCCAGCCAATAAAGAGATAGGTCTATAATTTGATACTTGTGATTTGTCACCTTTCTTAAAACATGGTTTTATAATAGTGTAGTTTAGGCAATTTGGTCAAATAACACAAGTTAATGATTTATTGTATATGTAAGTGATAGGTTTAGAAATTTGGCTACTACATAGTTTCAGTACCTTATTGGATAGACCATCATAACCACATGAAGTGATATAGCACATACAACTTCTGTCTCAGTAATTGGAATATTGATGATTTGTGGGAACTTGTAAGGAAATAATTCCCTAAGTGAAAATATTGCTCATTCAGTATTTGTTTGCTGTGTAATTAATTCATCTACACTATTTATAAAGTAATTATTAAAAATCTTAGCTGACTGATTTGTGCTTATAATTTTATTGGCAAGTTTAATTTCATTCTGAGTAAAATTCTTACTGGATGCAGTACCAATTTCACTATTACTAATGTTCCAGGACGTTTTAGATTTATTTGTAGACAAAGATAATAATTCATTGTAGTACATTTCTTTAGCTTTTTTAATTACTTTCCTTAACACTCTGCAATATTGAATATAATGTACTTTAAGTTTAGAACAGTTGGTTGTCTTGCTCATAGATACCTTTTGCACCTACAAGATACTTTGATTCCTGCTGTAACCCAGTGGTTAGCTGTTAGTTACATATTGCATAGGAAAGCATAATTCAAAAATAATTTAAAAAGCGTTTAAAAATAAATTGAAGTTTTCATTCACATTAGTATGGTTAATAATATTATCCCAGGATTCATTTATTAACATTTCAATAAACATTGACAGAGCAGATTTTGTTATTAATCTCTTTTTGATAAGACTAAAATTACCTGTTTGTCAGTCAAAAATATTATTTACACAAAGATATTGAGCTGCATGATCAGACAGCCCATTACTCAAAGAAAATACTTTGAATAAATTTATTCTGCTGTAATCAGTATTAACAATGGCTGAGCTGGAAACTTTGGTCATCCCAGCTGGAAAGTCAATTATGTGAAACAATTTATAAGATTGCAAAAGTAAGGTTAGTTGCTGAGCCGAACTTGAATGTATTAAAAGATTTAACTGAAGTCATCACAAATAATAAATTCTACTTTTGGTTTATATGAGTATTTTAAAATTAGATCAAGTTCTACAGCAAATTCACCAAAATTTCCACTAGGAGATCTGTCTATGCATAATAATAGAATACACTGATTACCAATGTTGATTTGAGCTGCACATAATTCATTAACTTTTTCAATACAATACTGTGATAGGTCAATCATAATGCTTTCCAGGTATGAGTTAATGTACGTTCATACACCTTCTCCAGATTGACTTGAAAATTTATAAGTTAAGTGGTAATTATTAGTCTTAATCATTAAAACTTTATGATCTACTAAGTAATGCTCTGATAAACATACAATATGAGGACTAAGATCACAGCCGTCTAACATGCTAATTAATTCATCCATTTTATGCTTAAGGACTGACATTTTTGTGAAATATATGCAAAGAAGTTTGTGAGCTCTGTTTTGTTTTCAAACTCGTTAGCTGACTTATGCCCATGAAAAAAATCTTCATTTCTTGTTGTTGGTGTTTTCGTTCTGGGAGGACGTTGATTCATTACTAGGGAACACACAATTGAATTGCTTGAGTATTGAGGAGTAGTATCTGTTGAGTGAGTAGCTTTCTGATATAAGGGTATGTATATGTTATCACTTTTTGGTAGGAGAAGATCAAGGATTTTCTTTGTGATTTCTAGACACATCCAGTTCTTCCCTAATTAATTCATATGCATTCCATGCTTAGTGTTGCATGTTTTGTCTCTACTCATGTTTTGTATCTGCATATGATTTGAAGTTTTAACAATCTTCTGCAATTTTCTATTTTATACAATGGATTCTTTTTTCACACATGATGAATTTACCAGATCAAAATAATGAGGAACATCAAGAATAACAACACTGGTGCTGGAGGTTCTCTTCAGAAAATGAGTTACATGTTTCAGACCACTGTTTGTTTCATTTCTTGCAACATCCATATTTCCACCTTTGTATAGCCGTCAACATTCAAGTCCATGGGTGAGGTTATGTCTTCCAAATTTGCATTGGTTTTAGTAATTCCAGCATGAGAAAGCGAAACTACTAGCTTAATACTTTTTGTAATAATGGAAATACCTTCACAAATTTATGAAAAGATTTTCTTGTAAAATTTCAATCACTTTTACAGTTTAGTATATTATTCTGGGCAGGGGGGGATTGGGAGGTGAATTAAATACAAGAATACTTAGAATACAAAAATGAGTGATAAGATCAGTGGTTGGAGTAAGCTCAAGAACATCTTGCAGACATCTATTCAAAGAACAGAATATTCTCACTCTGGCTTTGTTATATATATATATATATATATATATATATATATATATATATATATATATAAAGAGAT
>Ga0136643_10011954_pt1 | contig 12903 bp, 5 predicted proteins | sample TergutLab28metaG_FD_96883 | JGI IMG/M metagenome (GOLD analysis project Ga0136643, IMG submission 96883) | Labiotermes labralis P1 segment gut microbial communities from Petit-Saut dam, French Guiana - Lab288 P1 (version 3) (version 3) | ecosystem: Host-associated > Arthropoda: Insects >...
CCGCCGATGATCATGACGACGATGCCGAGGACCGCGACGATGATCTTGCAGGCGGCGACGATGTCGTCCCAGTGGTCGGCGACCCAGTCGACCGCCTTCTCCCACCAGTGCTTGTTGTGGATACCGGCGTCGGATGCCTCGTGCAGGGCGTGTTCGGCCTTGGAGGCGGCGGTGTCGCGGATGCCTGCGGCCTGAGCGGCTAGCTCCTTGGCCGCGTCCAGGCGCGACTGCGCGTCGTGCACAGCCGCCGATGCCGTGTTGTGCGCGTTGCCCGCGTCGGTCGCGTTACGCGCGGCATCACGCACATCCTGCTCCGACGGCGGCGGCACCCCGGGCTTGGGGTCCTGCTGGTACTCCTTGGACTTGTCCTGCGCCCGCTTCACCCACGCATCAGCGTTGGTCAGTTGGCCCTTCGCGGTGTCCAAGTCCGCCCGAGCCTGGCGCCCCTGGGACAGGGCGCGGTCGGCGTCGGCCTGCGCGGTCTCCAACTGTGGCCAGTAGTCGTCCAATGCCCCCGACGCCAGACGGTAGGACCGCTCCAGCTTGTCCAACTCGCCTGGCAGGTCACCGAACTGGGTCCGGTACTCGTCCCCCGACAGGCCCGCCCATTCCTGGATGACGGTATCGCCGTTCAGACCGCGCACCGAGCGCAGCGCACTGGCCACGTCGTCGGCGAACGCGCCTAGTTTGCGGGCGAGTTCCTTGACCTCGTACGGCTCCCCCGGCACCGGATCCCGATCCAGATCCAGCACGTGCCAGTCCGTCGGCCTGCCCATGACCGCTGCCTCCCCCGATTCAGCCCGCCAGTCCCACCCATCCTCGCAGAGCGCACCGGCCTTGCGAGGAGCGCCAGTTCGGCCCGCGGGCCCCGGGCGCACCGGCCCGCGGGTCCGCGGCACACACCGCACTCATGGGCTGGGACGGCTGATCGACGGGCGCCGGTTCCGCTGCGGCACGGCCACCGGCCGGCGCCGGCTCCGGGCACGCCCTCGGCGGCGGTTCGCAAGAACGCGCACGTCACCGCGCCGGGGAGCACTTTCTGTGCGCGTGGTGTTTGTCTGCCGTATGCCTTTTTCGTGTCTGATGGTGGACGTCCATGAACACCGCGGGGCATACTCCCGCCTGTCCACCACCATCTCGCCCTGCACGCTCCGGTGTTCATTTGACAACGTTGTCTTCCGGGTCCGGCCGTGCATGCGCATCGCGACGCCGGAGAGGTTACGTGTCCATCAGATCCCATGCCCCCTTGCCGAGGGGGATCCTTCCGAGAGCCGCCGGCCGGCGGACCGGGCCGCTGCGCGGGACGGTCGCCGCGGTGCTCGCGGGGACGCTCGGCCTCGCCGCGCTGGCGGGTGCCGGCACGGCCGCGGCCCTGCCCGTCGCGAGCCCGTCCGCCGGGTCCTCCGGCGCCACGGACTACACCAAGCTCGTCGACCCGTTCGTGTCGACCGCGGGGGACGACGGCAACGATCTGCCGGGCGCCGAGGCGCCGCACAGCCTGGCCAAGGTCAACCCGATGACCACGCCGGACCGCAACCACTCCGGGTACGACTACCACCAGACCCACATCGCCGGGTTCACCGCGACGGACCTCGACGGGGTCGGCGGCTCGGGCGGCGGCGGCGACCTGCTGGTCGTCCCGACGTCCGTGCAGTACGACCGGCGTCCGGCGCCCAGCACGTACGCGCACCCCTTCAGCCACGACGACGAGACCGCGACGCCCGGCTACTACCAGGTGGGGCTCGGGGCGCTGTCCGGAACCGCCTCGTCGGTGACGCAGGGATCCGGCACCGTCAAGGCCGAGATGACCGCGACGACGCGCACCGCGCTGGAGCGCTACAGCTTCCCCGCCGGGGCGAACCCCGAGCTCGTCCTGGACCTCGCGAACAACTTCACCAGCCGCACCCGCGCGACCATGAACGCCACGACGCTCCCGGACGGGACCACGTCGATCACCGGGCTCGTCGCCGGGTCGTTCAACGGCGCCTCGTACCAGCTCTATTACGCCGCCACCACGAACGTCCCGGTGACCTCCCTCAAGAGCTGGGGGAGCGACGGCAAGCTGACCGACACGACCGCGCAGGACGGGGCCGACACCGGTGCCGTCCTCGGGTTCGACCCGGCCGCGGGGAACGACGTCGAGCTGCGCGTCACCCTGTCGCCGATCAGCGCCGAACAGGCCCTGACCGACCAGCGGAACGAGGTGGGCTCCCTCACCTTCGACCAGGCGCGCGCGCAGACGAAGGCGGACTGGAACCGCACGCTCGGCGCCGTCGACGTGCACTCCTCCGCGACGTCCGACCCCGGGTCGACGCTCACCAAGGAGTTCTACACGCACCTGTACCGCATGTACGGGCTGCCGGTGAACGCCACCAGCACCAGCGGCACGTACCGCGGTGTCGACGGAGCGGTGCACCGGACGAACGGCTACACGTACTACGACGGCTGGTCCACCTGGGACGACTTCCGCAAGTACTCCGTCGACGCCTACATCGACCCGGCGACCTACCGGGACATGGTGCAGTCGCTCATCGAGCTGTTCGCCGACGCGCACACCGCCGGCAAGAGCCTCGGCAGCCTCACCCACTCGGTGCCGACCGTGCGCTGGGAGCGCTCGGCCGTGGTGATCGCCGACGCGCTGTCCAAGGGCTACAAGAACTTCGACCGGCTCGACGAGGCGTACCCGGCGCTGCTGTCGTACTCCGGGTTCTACACCGGGGCGCAGCTGCGGCAGGGCTACGTCAGCGGTGATCCCGGCACGACCGTCCAGCGCGGCTACGACCAGTGGGCGCTCTCCCTCATCGCCGCCGCGCTCGGCAAGGACGCGGACGCGCAGAAGCTGCGCACCCAGTCGACGATGGCGATCGACCACCTGGTCAAGTCCGGCGCGTGGACCGCGTCCGACGGCACCCAGGTCGGCCTGCTCACCCCGCGCGCGTCCGGCGGGGCCTGGCAGAGCACCGACTACGAGAAGTTCGAGGCGGCCGGCCTCTACCAGGGCACGCTCTGGCAGTACCACTGGTACGACGCCTACGACATGGGCGGCCTCATCAAGGCGATGGGCGGCGACAAGGCCGGAAAGGCCGCCGTGGAGCACATGTTCGGCGAGGACTCCGCCGCCGACGACGGCTCGACGATGCTGCACTCCAACGCGAACGAGATCGACCTGCAGGCCCCGTACCTCTTCAACTACGTCGGCGAGCCGAGCCTGACGCAGAAGTGGGTGCGCGCCATCTACACGGGCACGACCTGGAACCGCTACATCGCGACGGGTTCCACGAACGAGGCGCCCAGCTCCGGCGGCGAGTTCCGCCCGCCGGTCGACACCCAGGTCTACAAGCTCGCGCCGGACGGCTTCCTGCCGACCATGGACAACGACGCCGGCACCATGTCGACCATGTTCGTCGCGGCCGCCCTGGGCCTGTTCCCGGTGACCGCCGGCTCCAGCCAGTTCCAGATCGGCAGCCCGTTCTTCGACTCGACGACGATCACCTACGCCAACGGCAGCCGGTTCACGGTGAAGGCCGACGGCGTCTCGCCGAGCAACTACTACGTGCAGAGCGCGACCCTCAACGGCTCGCGGTTCACGAACACATGGCTGGACTACGGGCAGATCGTCTCCGGCGGCACCCTGGACTTCACGATGGGCGCCAAGCCTTCCTCGTGGGGCTCCCGGACGGAGCCCGCGTACTCGCTGGACACCGACGCGGGTGACACCGGGACGGGCAAGGGCGGCACCGTCGTCTCCGCCCAGCCGGCCACCGTCGCCACCGCCGCGGACGGCACCGTCGACGGCGGCGTGAAGCTCACCCTGTCCGGGGGACCGGCGTCGTTCGCCGCCCGCAAGGGAACGAGCCTGACCGCGACCGGCGCGGCGAGCGTGACCGGCCTGCCGGACGGCGTCACGGCCGATCTGCGCGTCACCGGCTCCCGCACGGCGACGCTGTCGCTCACCGGCACCACGAAGGTCGACGGGCGGGTGGCCCTCACCTTCAGCGACGCGGCCTTCGCCCACGGCGTGGCCGCCTCGACGGTGACCGGCACCGGGACGTCCGCGACCGACCCGCTCGTCGTCTCGGCGGCCGCGGTGTACCGCAAGGCCCTCGGCGCGCTCGTCGGCCAGGCGTCCGTGGTGCGCACCGGCAACTACTCCGACGGGTCCTGGACCCTGTTCCGTTCGGCGCGCGACCGCGGGCGGACCGTCCTCGCGGACCCCGCCTCCGGGACGGGCACGCTGATGGCCGCGCAGGACGCGCTGCAGTCCGCCGCCGACGCGCTCGCCATCGACGAGGGCGGCTACGCCGTCCTGCAGGCCGAGTCCCCCGACCAGAAGGAGGGCCCGAGCCTCGTGAGCGAGGCGTACTACTCCGCGGGCGACCTCGGCGGGGTCACCGAGGGGGCGTGGGAGCGGTTCGACAAGCTGGACTTCGGCGGGGTCGCCCCGCGCAGCATCTCGGTCCGCTACGCGAACGCGCAGGCCACCTCGGCGAAGCCGAGCAGCGTCGACGTGCACGCCGGCGGCGCCGACGGCCCGGTCGTCGCGACCGTCGCGCTGCCGGGGACCGGCGGCTGGCAGTACTACAGCACGGTGCAGGCGCCCGTCACCAACCCGGACGCCCTCATGGGCGCGGCCAGCGCGACGTTCGTCTTCCACGCGCCGTCCGGCCAGAGTTGGGTGGCGAACTTCGACTGGTACCAGTTCTCGCCGAACGACGTCGCGTCGTCGCCCACCACCACGCTCGCCGCGCTCACCGCGCCGGGCAGCACCACGACCGGAGGCGGCACGCTCCCGCTCAACCTCGCCAACGGCATCTTCGAGAACGTCACGAACGGTGCCTGGGCCGAGTGGAAGGGCACGGACCTGCGGGACGGGGCCGACAGCGTGACCGTCCGCTACGACAAGCCGCAGTCGCGCGCCGCGTCGGACTCCCACATTGAGCTGCACCTCGGTGCGAAGGACGGTGCGTCGAGCGTCTCCGTCCCGCTCGACTACACCGGCTCGGGCTGGGGAACCGTCGGCACGACGACCGTCCACCTCGACCCGAAGGTCTTCACCGGCGTCCAGGACGTGTACGCCGACTTCGTCTCCAGCACCCAGTCCGGCTCCCAGCCGTACGTGGGCAACGTCTACTCGATCACCCTGACGCAGGACGCCGCCGCCCCCGTGGCGTTCGACGCCACCGCGTTCACGTCGAACAGCGGCGGCGGGCTCAAGAGCGAGCCGGTCGGCTGGACGGGCGCCGGTTCCGACACCGACCTCGGCGGCACGTACGACGGGGCCTGGCTCGACTACGGGGACATCGACTTCGGTGACTCCCCGAAGACCACCGTCACGATCACCTACGTCAACAACTCCGCGCGCTGCGGCACCGGTTCGGCCGTCCAGCTCTACCTGGACTCCTTCGACCCGGCCGGCCCCGGCACGCCGTACGCGACGGTGCCGCTGCCGGTCACCGGAAGCGCGTGGTCGTCGGGCGGGACGACGAGCCTGACCCTGCCGACCGCGATCACCGGCACGCACGCCGTCCACCTGCGGCTGACGACGACCCCGGACTCCTCGCACCCGTACGTCGCGAACCTGGGCCGGGTCACCTTCAGCCACGTCGACACGCCCGCCGCGACGGACAAGTCCGCGCTGCGCAAGGCGATCGACCAGTTCGCGGGGCTCTCCGGCGACGCGGCGCGCTACGACGCCATCGACTTCGGCGTCTACCGGCGGGAACTCGCCGCCGCGCGCGCCTTCGCGGCCGCCGACGACGCGACCCAGCTGGAGGTCGACACCCAGACCCGCAGCCTGACCCTCGCCGCCGACCAGCTCGTCCCGCTGCCGAGGCTGAACCTGGAGGACCTGGTCGCGTCCGCCTCCGCCCTCGACAACGCCCGCTACACGGACGCGTCGTGGGCGGCGTTCACCGGCGCGCTCGCCGCGGCGAAGAGCGCGCTCGCGGACGACACGTCCGCGGACGCGACCCTCACCGCACAGGACGAGGCCCTCGGCCACGCCCTCTCGGCGCTCACCACCAAGCCCAGGACGGTGCCGGCCGCGCCCGACGCGGTCTCGGCGACGTCGTCCGGCACCAGCGTGACCGTCGCCTGGTCCGCCCCCGGGGACACCGGAGGGTCAGCGGTCACCGGCTACCGGATCACCCTGGACGACGGGCACAAGGTCGACATCGCCGATCCTGGCAGCCGCGGCACCACGTTCAGCATGTTGCAGGCCGGCAGGTCCTACACGGCCCGCGTCCAGGCGGTGAACGGCGTCGGCGCCTCGCGTCCGAGCCCCGCCACGGCGCCTGTGATCACCGGCGGCGGTACGCCGCAGAAGCCGGCCGTGACGGGCGTGATCACCGACGGCCCGCAGGTCCGGGTGACGTGGGAGGCCGCCGACGACGGCGGATTCCCGGTCATCGGCTACACCGTGGCCCTCGACGACGGGACCACCGCGCACGTCCCCGCCACCGCGGACACGGCGCTGGTCACCACGACGAGCAAGGCGAAGGCCCACACGGCCACCGTCACCGCCGTCACCCTGGCCGGGACCTCGGACGACCCCGCCGCGACCGCCCCGGCGGCCGCACCCGCGGACGCCTCCGACCCGTCGTCGTACGTGCCGTCCCCCTTCCCGGCCGACACGCTCAACGCCTCCTACGCGTCGGACAAGTGGCCGGCGACCGGCGACGGGAGCGACTACTTCGACAACCTGCTCAGCGGGTTCAAGGACCTCCACTCCGACATCCTCGGCGCCAACAGCAAGGTGCCCTACGACACCGCGCTGACCGCCGAGAACGACAAGATCGTCGTGCGCATCAACAACGCGGCGACGCAGGCAGAGGTGGACCGGGCCGAGGTCGACGCGACCAACAGCCCCACCGTCACCATGGCCGACGGCCTCGGGTCCCGGCTCGGCCAGATCTACCGCGACGCCCTGAACGGCGGCCAACTGCCCAAGACCAGCGCGCTGTTCTCCCGCGTCACCAAGAGCCTCGACACCCACGACGCGGCGAAGGACTACTTCGGTTACCTGCGCCCGTACGTGCGGCTCGGGTTCGTCGGCGACGGCGGTGACATCTACGAGTCGCAGGACGGCTCGTACGGCAGCCTCACCACCAGCGGCTCGTACCCGAGCGGCCACACCTACGGCGGCTACGAGGCCGGGACCATCCTGGCCACGCTGCTGCCGGAGCTGGCGCCGTCGATCCTCGCCCGCACCTCCGAGTACGGGAACAACCGCATCATCCTCGGATTCCACTACCCGCTCGACGTGATGGGCGGGCGGATCACCGGACAGGCCACCGTGGCGCACCGGTGGGCGGACCCCGAGTTCCAGAAGCTGCTCGTGCAGGCCCACACCGAGATGGAGAACGTGCTGCTCGCGCAGTGCGCGAAGGAGGGATACGGCGACACGCTCGCGGCCTGCGAGGGCGACGCCTACGCCGGTCTGAGCACCGCGCAGGACATCGACCTGTACACGCAGCGCCTGACCTACGGGTTCTCGCAGGTCGGCAAGGCCGGGCAGGCCCTCACGACGCCGTCCGACGCGGCGGCCCTGCTGATCACCGCCTTCCCCGACCTCACCACCGAGCAGCGCACCCAGATCCTGGAGCAGACCGCGACGGACTCCGGGTACCCGCTCGACCTCACGGGGAACGGCGGGGCGAGCTGGGAGCGGATCAACCTGGCGGCGGCGCTGGCGGCCCACGTGGTCGTGAACGCCGACGGTTCGGTCACGGTGACGAACTTCGCGGACGCCACCAAGGCCGCCGTCGCCGACGCCAGTGCGATCACGGTCGGGGGCGTCCCGATCGACGGGTTCGACCCCGAGGTGTCCACGTACGTCGTCGACTGGTCGAAGAACGCGAAGATCCCGGCCGTCACCGCCGTGCCGGTCCAGCCCGGCGAGCGGGTGAAGGTCACCGACGGCAGCCCGGTGCTCTCGTCGGACGGGACCAAGCTCACCGTCCGCACCATCACGGTGACTTCGGCCAACGGCTCGGTCTCCCGGACCTACACGGTCGGGTTCCAGCCGACGGACCACGATCACCGGCCGGTGACCAACGGCAACGGCAACGAAAACGGCAACGACAACGAGCAGTGAGGTGACCGGGGGAGGCGCACTCCCCGTCAGCTGAACGCGCAGGGCCCGGCCGACACCATGGCCGGGCCCTGCGTCCGCGTCGCCCGCGCGGGCGGGCCCGTCCGTGGACCCGTCCGCGAGCACGGCTGCGGGCGCGCCGTGGGCCCGTCTGTGAGCCCGTCGGGCCGAAGACGTCGACGGAACGGGAAAGTTGGTCTAGTCCTCTTGACGGGGCGCGTCTGCGCGCGGTTTGGTACGTACCAACTCAGGCCCGAGATGCACCGCACGCTTCCCCCGCTTCCCCCCACCACTTCACGCTTGAGGGGCTTTCATGCGCCTTGCGAAATGGGCGGCTTCCGCCGTCGCGCTCACGCTCTCGACCGCCGGTGCGGTCATCGTCCTGGCCCCCGCCGGCAACGCCGCGGCGACCGACGTCTACGCCGTCGCCCCCTACGTCGACATGTCGAACAGCCAGGAAGGCATGCTCGACACCGCCATCACCGGCCACGGGCTCAAGTCCTACACGGCCGCCTTCGTGCTCGGCTCGGGCTGCAACCAGATCTGGGGCGACACCCTTCCCATCGGCAACGACTCCTTCACCGACCCGCTGATCGCGAAGGCGAAGTCCGAGGGCGCCTCCGTCATCATCTCGTCCGGTGGCGCGAGCGGCCTGCCGCTCGCCTGGACCTGCTCGACACAGAGCTCGATCGACGCCGGCTACCAGGCCCTCATCAACGACTACGGCGTCACCCAGCTGGACTTCGACATCGAGGGCGCCGCCATCGCCGACACGGCCGCCGCGGCGCGCCAGATGCAGGCGATGAAGGACCTCAAGGCGTCCAACCCGAACCTCAAGTTCTCCGTGACGCTGCCGGTCCTGACGAGCGGGCTGACCAACGACGGCGTGAACATCATCAAGGCCGCCAAGACCGCGGGCGTCAAGATCGACGTGGTCAACATCATGACCATGGACTTCTACGCGGGCACCGGCACCGAGATGGGCCAGGGCTCGGTCTCCGCGGCCCAGGCCACGCTGTCCCAGATGCAGTCCGTCGACTCCGGTTACACCTACGCCAACCTCGGGATCACCCCGATGATCGGCAAGAACGACGACGGTTCGACGTTCACCCTGGCGGACGCCCAGACGGTGGAGACCTTCGCCGCGCAGAACGGCGTCGGCCGGCTCGCGTTCTGGTCGGTCAACCGCGACCAGCCGTGCAGCGGCACCGCCAACTCCCTGCCCACGTGCAGCGAGATCAGCCAGAACAGCCTGGCGTTCACGGACACGTTCCTGAAGTTGGCGGGCGGTTCGGGCGGCACGTCCGGTGGGACGACCGGCGGGACGACGACCGGGGGCACGACCGGCGGATCCACGACCGGTGGCACGACGACCGGCGGCACCACCGGAGGCGGCGGCGGGACCTGCACGACCGCTTCCTGGAGTTCCTCGCAGATCTACACCGGCGGCCAGACGGTCTCGTGGAACGGCCACAACTGGCAGGCCAAGTGGTGGACCCAGGGCGAGGAGCCCGGCACCACCGGCGAATGGGGCGTCTGGCAGGACCTCGGCGCCTGCTGACCGCTGCCCCCGCACCGCCCTACGGCCTGGCCCCTCGAAGGGGGGCCAGGCCGACCCGCGTCCGCGGGTCCCCAACTCCGCCGTCAGACGATCCTCCCCTTGAGGATCCGGTACGCCGAGCACCCGCCGAGCACCGCGAGACCGGTACCGATGACGGCAAGGACGATGCCGCCGACGACGGTCCCGAACACATCACCGGTCGGATCGGCCGACGTGGCCTGACGGGTCGTGCCGTCATCGGAGGCGATTGCGACGACGCCGCTGCGCCACAGCGTGCCGCGTACCGTGTCCCCGGGATGCAGCCGGTGCAGCAGAGGGCGGTCACCGCCGAAATGGACCCGTCTGACGGATGCGGACCCCGGTCCCGCCAGATCGGCGGTGTAGGACGCGTCCCTCCCTCGGTGGATGTGCACCTTCTTCACGGTGAACCGCTCGGTGCTCAGGCAGTCCGGGTCCGTCGCGCCGGCAGCGGTCGCGCCGGATGCGGCCGCATCCGACGCGGCGGCGTCCGAAGCGGCTGCGTCCGGAACGGTCGCGGTCGTAGCTGTCGCAGTCGCAGGGCAAGGGACGGCAGCCCGGAAGTCCTTCTCCCGCTGCCGGGCGTCGGGCAGCTCGACCCCGAACAGGCCGCCACTCACGGTGAGGGCGACAGCGCCACCGGCCAGCAGGAGACCGGTCTTCACGCGCGGTGAGACCCCCCTCCTGCCGTGCCCACGAGGCGCCGGCCATCGTGGCGTGACGATCCTTCCCGTCGCCGCACCGGCCCTGGCCCGCCGGCCGCGGGCGATCCGGACCGTCCCGCCGGCGCCGGCCACGAGCAGCAGGGCGAGCCCCGACAGCGTCAGCCCGATCATGACGTCGTAGGCGCGTGTGCCGACACCGTCGGCGTTGTAGAGGTCCCCACGCCACGGCCAGTACGACACCTCCCAGCCGTACTCCCGGTCCCGCAGGATGGGGACGCGGTCGGAGTCGCAGGCGAAGGGTCCCTGCCGTGCCCGGCCGTCCAGCGGATCGATCCACCGCACGGTGCAGTGCCCCTGCCCGTCGTCCCGCAGGACGGTCAGGTCGACGCCGGGATCCGCCAGTTGCCGGTACTCGGCGACCCCGCCGAGCCCGACGAGCAGCAGCCCGACGAGTGCGACCCAGACGAATATCCGCCGCCGCGTGCCCGTGGCGCCCCGGAGTCGCCCGGGACGTCGCGTCCTCCGCACCGCTCCCCTCCTTCCCGCGCAGGTCAGCGCCGTGCTGACGCTGCTCGGGCCGACAATAGGGCCGGCTCGGCGGGAGGCCGGAAGGGGGGTCCGGGTCCGACCCGGCCTCAGCCGGGAAGGTCCTCGGGGCGCTTCGCGGCCAGGTGCCCGGAGAGCAGGCCCGTGGACTGGCCGACCTCGATGAGGTAGCCGTCGGGGTCGCGCAGGTAGCAGCGGGTCTCCGCCCCGCGGTCGATCGGCGGCGTGACGAACTGCGCGCCGCGGTCGCTCCACAGGCGGTAGCAGGCGTCGATGTCGGCCACGCGCAGGTTGAGGAAGATCGACGTGGTGTCGCCCGGCTCGTAGTCCACGACGCTGATGCCGGGCTTGTCGGGAGTGGGCGGGCCGCCGGGGTTCATCAGGATCCACGTGTTGGCGAGCTTCACCATGCACGGGTTCTCCTCCAGCACGACCGTGCCGCCCAGCACCTTGGAGTAGAAGTCACGCGAGCGCGCGACGCTGCGGACGGTGATGAACAGGGTGGCCACGAAGCCTTCCTGCGGGGCCGGAAGGTTCTCGTAGTCGATGTAGGGCCGGTTCTCGGTCATGTCCGTGCCTCCCGGGCAGCGTCCAGGGCGTGGGTCACCCCCTCCCTCGCCCCAACCTAGGCGCCCCCGGCCCGCCCCGCTTGCGGGCCCTCGGCCGTCCCGGCGACGCGGGCGCGTCCCCGGCCCGGGGCGGCCACGTCATCCCGCCCGCCACCCGCACGACGCGCGCCGTCCTCGAACAGGTGACCGGTTCCCCGTTCCGGCCGGCGGCGCGGCGGCGGGAGTGCCCGCGCTGGCCCGCGTGCGGCTCAGCGCTGGAACGTCTGGGGCAGCCGCCCCGCGTCCCACAGCTGGTCGAGACGGGCGAGCAGGGCCTCCAGGTCGCCCAGGAGGTCCGCCCGGGCCGCGTCGGGGAGCTGGAGCAGCGGGTCGTCGAAGGCGGGCCCCTCGTCGGGCCCCGTCCACCCCTTGTGCCGTCGGCAGGACGCGCACCACATGGAGGTGATCCGGACGGTGCGGTGGGGGCCGACGCGGCGATGGACGTACGTCCGCACCGCCCGGGCGCCGCAGGCAGGGCACCGGCGTTCGGTCGGCTCGTCGGTGAACTTCGGCCCGGACAGCAGCTGTTGCACCTGCGCCGCGTCGAACTCGCGCACCCATCTCCCCCTTCGGTCGGCCTGTCCTGGTTATCCAGATTTACCAGGACAGATCACTTTCACTCCTGTCAATTGGTCAACTAATTCTGCATGACGGCTTCGCCGCCGGTTTCTGATTCCGCCGGATCGCCCTCGTTTCCGATGCACGCATAAGACGGCAGATCGCCGACGAAATCGGCTTCCGCCGCCGAAGTACGGCGGTGCGGCGCTATCTCGGTCGATTCGGGACGCTTCCGGGCCGGATATGCGCCCGGCTGATCGTGAACGGCACCGAACTGACGGGTCCTGATCATTGGAGATCGCTTGAACGCTGCGCACATCCTGCGGTTGACGTGTGAAGTTTTTGTATTAGGGTGAACGCGTCCTTGTCGGGCCGGTCCCGGACGGCGGGGATCAGAGGGGCTTGCCGTCGACGTCGAATCGCCTCTCGCACGATCGCGTGACCGTATGACCGCACGTCAGCGTGCCCTCGCCCGAGGTCGGACGGTCGTCTCACGCGGTCGGCACGTCGCCCTGACCAGGCGTCCGACCTGTCCGAACCTCACAACTCGACAAGCGGATTGCACGCCGTCAACGACCTCTTCCCGAAAGTCCCCATTTCAGCGGGGCGGCGGTGGCCGATGAGCCCCACCGCCCTGACCACGACTTTCCCTTTGCGCTGATGATGAATCCCTGTGAACTGCGCGGTACCCGGTGAAAATATCCCCACGTTCTCCGCTGGGAGGCAATAGACGCTCGGGCAAGGGGGCTACCGATCCCTCCCAGCCGGCATCAGGACAGGCAAGCGCGTCAGCACCCGCCGCTCCGCCGCCGGCGGACCGCCCGGGGTCGCCCAGACCGCCCGGGCCGCCCAGAC
>Ga0136643_10011955_pt1 | contig 12903 bp, 6 predicted proteins | sample TergutLab28metaG_FD_96883 | JGI IMG/M metagenome (GOLD analysis project Ga0136643, IMG submission 96883) | Labiotermes labralis P1 segment gut microbial communities from Petit-Saut dam, French Guiana - Lab288 P1 (version 3) (version 3) | ecosystem: Host-associated > Arthropoda: Insects >...
CCCCAAATCGTGCCCTTTTTGAGACAATATGGAAAAATACTGTGGAGCCAGGCAGGCCACAGATGACAGTATGGCACATGTGCATTGCATGCTGGATCCCTAAGGTTACACACACTCCCAGAATATGTAAGACTTGTTGCTTTTCCACTGCAACAGTGTTTGGATCACCACGCCTCAATGTTATGTTATATGTACACTGCCTCTCTTATTTAATCTGCTATTAACTCCCTTTTTTTGAGTGTCATACTAAGATAGGAATATATTGTTCTAACAGTATTTATGTGTTCTTTATGGTATGGGCATTTTTGCCCAGTATATTATTATGAGTGGCCAGAAGCTGATGTGTCTAATAAAATTGCATTTCCTCCTGACTTTCTTAAACCTAAGCTAAAGCTGTCCCCATACAGAGCCTTAGAGTTCCAGGCTGTTGAGGCTCCTAGAATATCTGGACATCAGCACATAAGGGTGGCATGGTTGTCAGCTTATGCTGCCTTAACCCCCAGGAGAAATCCCTGGTACTCATTTCTGTTAAGAGGCTGAGTTGGCCCTGGGGCCATTGTGTGGCTGGAAGGACCCCCATTGGAAATTGAACCCGTTACTTTCTAGCTTGTAGCGGTGCGTGAAGCAACTGCACCACCACATACCCCCTTTCTTGGACATGTCTGATGGTTTCTTTTCTATTATCCAGGTACCTGAGAAAACTGTACCTAAATTTTATTAAATATTACATAAAGTAGAACAGTTGGTAATAGGGTGACAATTTTTTGTATCTTCTTTTTTCTTCTCCTCTCTCACTACAGCCTGATTAACTTTGACCACCTCAACTATGCTCCCTACTTCTTATTTAATTTCTGAAGGCCTAGTGGTTACTCTTTATAACACTAGGTTTAAATATTAATTCTATATTCTGTCCACACAATGCATTTAAGTATACATTTCAGAATCAACTGCAACTGTTGCCCTATACAGCATTAACATATTGGTTTTGTAACTGAGATGGAGTGTTTACTGTGCCATACAGACTGGGTCATTCAATAAAAGATTGTTTTGTTCTTAAATGTTAATGCTTTGGTCTCCAGCCCTTGATCCCTTAGGATGTGTTGGAATGTCAAATTCTTCCATTGCTGGAAAGCAGCATCATGGGCTACTTTGATGCCACTCAATATACCCTTCTGTTTGCACGGGTGTCCGTTTGCTTCATCTGGTTAACATAGCTTGAGGATTCACAACATGTTTTTTATTTTTTTATTTTTTTTTATGGGGATGTGGTCATCAGCCCCATGACCATGGTATCCCCATTTGTCTGCCAGCTTCATTGAAATCAGTCTGGCATAGATGAGCCTACCAACACTTGGGCTGCTGCAAGCACAGGTTTTGAGGTCACTGGCGCAAGCAAGCCCGTCACCTGGCAAAAATATGCATTCCAAAAGACAGTGGTACCATAATGGGAGTTTCTTTCTTAAGTTTTTAATGTGCTGGAATAGTCCTGAATAAATGATACCTTCACTTTCTTTTTGCTTTTTTCAATGTCCCTTTGTCCTTTAGGGAAGCAGAAGAAGCCGGTATGTATGTTTACAAACTGTATGGTGCTCTTTGCACTTTACTGTGTGTGTGAATGATGTCGGAACATGTAATAAACATGGAGGAAATAAAAAGGCATACACAGTATTGGATAGGAAACCTCAAGGAACAACACCATTTCAGAGACTTAGGCATAAGTCTGGGAGCACCACTACAAATGGCTGTTCCATTTAAGGTGTAACGGTGCAGGTGCATCAAACCAGCTTAGGAAAGGGTCCCATGACAAAACTTTTGTGAACATGGTAATAAACCTTTTGGACTCCATAGAACAAGAAATGTCTTTACCAAATGAAACCTGTGAACTGTTCAAGGAAGACACTGTACAGTGCTATTAAAAAATTTACATATTTTTGGTGACTACCCATTTCATTGCACAGATCACTGACTTAGTAATAATGAATTTAATTGAAGCTGCCAACCTATCACATACCGATAGGTGCTGAATACTCATGGCACTTTTGTTGGGTTCAGACTGGCAATTCTCTGCAGTACATGGAGATCCTTGAAATATTCTTCTCCAAACTCATTTACTGTTGGGTTTCCAACTGATTGTCTTTATCCTGGCATTTTTCTGCTGCATTATCACTTCCATCCCCAGTCCAATCAATAATTGTGAACAACAGAAGACTGAATATCGCAGACATACTGCAGTTCAATTAAATGCAATGGCACTGGAGGTGGGAAACAGTTTTTTTTTCGATTCACTCTTCTTTCATTAATGATAAGCCCTTTATTACTATGGTACATACAAAAGCATAATACTGTACACTTACAATCTTTATTTTAACTGTAGATTGTTTTAAAATTGGTTCAAATTTGAATCGCTCATTATTTTTCTTGGTAGTGATGTCACAATATATTCTGATCTTTTGTTTTGTATTTTCATAGAATATAGCAAGAAAACTTCTCTTAGTGCATAGCGGATTCCCAGCAAGCTGGCATGTCTTCTATATTATACAGTTTAAAAACTAACTTGCCTGTATATTTCTTTTCAGTGGTGTAGTCATTAAATGCCCAAGTGTGGCAGGGTGACTCACACACACACACACACGTGTGTGTGTGTATGTATGTATGTATAAAATACCACCCACAAAAACAAAAAATGCAAGTAGTCACAATAAAAATCACAAAATATTTTCAATTTTACTATCTCAATCTTCAAAACATGGATTTTGCCATTACCAAGTACTTTTATGTAATCTCTATATATCGAAGTATTGAGCTACCTGTGGCTTCTCAAGCCTGCATGCACATAAAATGAAACAGGTAAGTTACAATATATTGGCCAATAACACTTAACAGATATGTACATTTTGTTTACAATTGATCACAATAATTTTAAACATCCTAATTCAATAATATAGAGAACAAAAAAGGATACACATTATTCAGTAATTAAACACATGCCACCTGGACAAGCCACACTGTCTTAGAAGCATGTGGTAGTGTGCAAAAGAAAGATGTGTGGCACTGAAAGTTATGGTACCACACACAGAAAAATAGTATGTATAATAATGAAAGTTATCCTTCCTGACCAAAATCTTCTTTGAACTTTTCTAGTTTTGCCATGTCTTCATCATTCACTGTCGGTTTTGAAGTGGCAAGTGATCGCATCATGTCACTCTGTTAACAAAGGAAAAGTGTATCAGGGAAGCATCATTACAAGAGAGAACTTAGACCTGTGTTTAGAACATGCCAATAGTGTCATAGCATTTATGTTGCAGCTGTATAACTGGAAGGACTGTAACCCATGCATACATAGGAGGATAATAAAATGGCCCTTAAGCAAGAGGGGTGTAAGAGGATGAAATTGATTGAACTGGCTCAGGACAGGATCCTGCAGCAGAGTTGTGACTATAATAATCGACCTTTGGATTCCATAAAAGGCAGAGATATCATTCACTACCTGATGATCACTACTTCCGACAGAACACTTAACCGAGAAGTTACGTTTCAACACACAGTGCAGAAAATGTACTTGCTGCTAAGTTATGGCACCCACAAATGCACATGGCCAGTGCACAATGTATTTAAAAAATGGCCTGTCAAATATTACTGCCAACATAAACTGGTGTTTTTACTCTTGTCACTAACTGCTTGCTTTACAAAAGCAGCACACTTTATTTCAGTGTCAACAGAGAACCCAACCCTGATTACATTGTTGGACCATTTGAATTATCAGAAAACACAAGAGCAATAGGGGTAAACTGTTACTTGCAGTGATCAGTGCTCTGATGAGTAAACCATGAACTATTGTCACAACTTCCTCACAAAATAAAAATAACTACTTACAACACCACACTGAACACCCTCAATCTGCTCATAATGCTATATGACCTATAGTAGGGGCACACAAATCCTGAATGCCAGGTCACCATGGTAACTGTATCATGTACTGTGGTGCCTAAAATTTGCTGGTCTGCAGTATGGCACTTGCTTCATGTCAACATTTCAGTGCCTATAATTCTGAGGTGGATCCTGATTCCTTTGGAAAATTTGTAGATCCTTGACCTATAGTCCATCATAACTTTTTTTTAAAGTGTTATTTAATAAAGCTGCAAACTACTAAGTTTATACAGTGTCAGTGATGGATGGATGAATGTAGAGTATTGCTGGACTGTGTCGAGAAAACCTGCCCCAGTGCCACCTTGTCCATCATACATCGCACACAGACTGACCTGGAACTGAACCCAGGCCTCTGTGGCAACAGACCAGTGATTGTCTGAGGCATCATCACATGAAGCTGCTTCAGTCTACTAGAAACAAAATGTAATCATTTTCATATCACAAAATTATCATTCCTTTATGTTGAGCAACATTAAATTACATTGGGAAACTTATCACAGAAATATTGTAAAGGCATTATTTAAAATTCTACAACTGTAAGGCAGGAAAATATCTCAAATGGTGGCAATACCTCAGCAGAGTCTTCAGTAAACATGCCAGTATGTCACTGAATTGTGAGCCACAGTACTCATGAGATTTTGGAATGAGAGTTACTATTATTCCACCTTAGTTCAAAAAGGAATGAATCTCCACGAGAAACTTCTTGCATTTAATACATCAACTACCAACCTTCGCAGTGTCTGTCATTTCTATGTATCTATGTCTCTTCATCAGTATCTGAATAAAAATCACTGTTTGATTTTTCTACATAACTTTCCTCCAGTGCATAGTTTTGCAGAATATCATTCACTTCCTCAAGTCATGTGTGAAGCACAAGTCTTCTGCTTATTGTGTGTACCTGTATTAGGTTCTGCCAATATGACATATACTGCTAATATAACAGGATCAGCAAAACATTCTCATCATTCCTAATGGATGTCATGAGCACAGAGACTTCTTTTACAGCTCTCACACATGCATAGCCATTATCTGGTAATGGAAAGACCTTTAAATGCATATATGAGACTTAATCTGTTAAGACATCACTGATCGTCATGATAGCATGAAGGGGGTCTAAATGTTTGGGGATGGAACTTAATGCCCATCAGAAGCTTCAGGAGACTGGAATTTAAATGACATGTATAAGGAAGACCAAAGCAGTCACCTTAACCCAACATCCAGTGTCTTGAGCATCACACTGCATGATTGGTATTATTGACTTAGTTGCCAAAGGGTTAAATTAATAGTTATAGGTATGCATTTTGTGTAATACGTAGTACTTTGGAACGTCTTGTAATAGGACATGTGAAGGTAAGAGGTTTTGAACTTGAGCAGCAGCAAGCATGTCTCTAATTTGATCTGTAACTGATACTATGAATATTACTTCAACTTTTAGTGTTACTCATAAATATTTGCCTTGCACCACATTTTCAACGGATGTAATACCTATTCTTGCTTTCTGATTTTGTTCTGTTTTCTGATGGTGACAAGACATGTTTAATTTTTATTCCTTTACCATACCAACACATTTTGAAGTGACCATTCCTGTTTCTTAAACATTTTGTTCCTAGTTGTATCTGTCCACTTTTGCAGAACTTAAGTTCAGTCAACCTTCATCACATTCAGAAATATTCCACATTTATGCTTCTGTTTATTAAGCTGACAACACAGACCAAAAGTTGATGTGATCATTCAGTTTATGTCCCAATCTTGACACCAGTTATATAATGACCCACTCAATGTGTGACCCAAGAAAGTGGTTAGCTTATCAATCATGTCTTACTCACATTCTGGTATTCTGGGCACTGCACATTATTTGTACACTAAGCCACAGAACTGCTTCTTTGGAAGCCATACAGATTTACAGCTATGCAAAAGCTCAGGAAGCAGACTGTGTTGCAAGAGTATGATCTCGTAATTATTTTTGTGAAGCAGTAAGCAGTTATGTATTCTATGCATTACTACCTTATTTTACAGAAAAGGGACATTTTTAAAGTCATATAAATTCCTGGACTGCTTGACCCTTGCAGATAGGGCCATTACGCTGTCCTCAAATGTCAGTAACTAACTATCAAACTACACTGTGAAACATTCCAGAAGAGCAAAGATCTCAGTCACATAAATATTTTGAACAGATACTGGTCAGCAGATAAGCCCATTTTACTGCAAAACATACCATTACATGACATTAAGTTGGAGTATGGCATGCTGTCAGTGCAAAAAGAATAGCTGGATTGAACCTCAACACAAACAACTCAGAAAGATACACTGGACAAATTCTCACACCATCTTTCAAGGAATTTAGTAATGATGGAAAGGAATATGGATTCTTCCAGGAAGGTGGTGCAACCATCCATAGAGCCAACAATTCAATAGCTGGCTTACAAAACATGTTCTGGGGACAGAATAATCACTTATCCTTTGTAGCCTGCTCATTTATATGCCATGTGACTATTACCTGTGGGGAAGTTTGGAACACAATGTTTCTAACACCAATCCAAGACCTAAAAGGAATCATCAAGCACACAGTAATAACAATATCTACACAAAACCTTCAAACAGTTGTTAATGTGTTCACCAGTTGTCAAGCACGTATGGATGTTAAAGAATGTCACTTTTCACCACCTGCTCTAATATGTGGTAAGTTCTCTTATATAATACAGAGAATTAATGCACACATTATGAGTCAGTTCTGCATTAAGTGGGACATCTGTAGTTCCTAAATTACCAAAAGTTAAGACTACAAAACACTCAAGTGAAACTCACCATTGTAACTGGTGGCTCAAACAGTTTATCACCCTCCACATCCATCCAAGTCATTTCAATTGCACCAGGACATCCAGGTGAGCAAGGTGTAAGGAGATCATCCACAATAACATTAGGATCTGTATGAGATGGCCCTCGGACATACCGGAAGTGGGTGGCAGTTTGAACTTTTCTTACAGGCTGCATCAATGCATCTCGCACCACAATACTAATATCAGCACCAGAATACCTGTGACACAAGGATATCATGTGTACATAGTGGATCTGTAACTGTTATAAAATATGTGAGCTATTACGTATTTAACCATGTTAAGCAAGTACCATACAACCATGGTACAGAGCATTCTCAGATTGCAGATGGAGGAAAACACCTCTCACACATTAAGGGAAAAGGGCAAACGTGTCAAGAAAACTGTCACAAACAACTTATGGGAGGGAAGGGATAAGCAAAAAGCTAATTATACCTCACCATAAAAAAATATGCATGTTATACGAGTTTACAAAAGGCCTCTTTGAGAAACTGGATGTGAACGTGTGGATTGGATTCAACTGGTTAAGAAGAGATCTACTGGGTAACTATGGTGAACACAGTAATGACCCTTTTGGTTCCATTTGTGTGCCAGCACTATGTCATGTATGATGACAAAGGTGAGGAGGTCAAACCTCCATGCATTCTACACTGGCATCAAATTTCCATTCACTGCCAGTGTAGATCACTTTTGCAGGGACAGACCCATTAATCAGTGGCTAGGTAGCAGAGTTGATCTGAATTTTATGCCAAAGTGAAAAGTGTTACTCATGATATGAATTAAATCGCACTTATCCTTTCAAATCCACACTGATCTTGTAATGTTAAATATTGGGTAATTTCATTACCATATTTTAGAAACTGACTGAAACAAGCTTTTTTGCACTGATAAAGTGAGTTTCATGTTCTTTTTAAACTTTCTCCAAGTCCAGTTTTGTATCATGGAAGAATGTACAAACCTTTGAAGCAGCTCAAGGTCTGCATTACTTGAATGTTAAAGAGTCAATTTAATTCAAAATGACACAGTTCTCCTGACTTAAACATTTTGTACAGTCATCTACGTGAAGTCCGAATCCACTAGATCAACTTCTCAGTATGCCATATCTATCACACTTATATTATTTATTTATTTACACCGCATACAATAGCATTATTAAATTTTATGAAGAACATACAAATTAGAAATGCCATGTACACTGAAACTGAAATTAAACAATGTATCTGCAAAACATTTCAAATTCAAACTCTTTGCACACCCTTAGTACACTGTGTCTAATGATGTACAGTTTGAATTAGGGGAGCTTACTTTGAAACTGCCACACACGTCCATTGAACATAGACCCAGAATTTCTTTCATATACAAATACATATATTAACCCTTTAACGCTGAACGATTTCTAAGGGCATCGCTCAGTGAGCCATTTATATTGCCAAATGACTTACAAAGGCATTGCAAACAGTGTCGAAGTTTGGAGGAATTTTGTTCACTCCTATCTGATAAAATGTGGTGGTTTGCTATGCAGCAGGACCCTTGAAGGTCAGTCTTTCTTTGAGATGCCAGAATGTACCCCCTTCACCTCCTAAACCCCTCCACAAACCTTGATTTATAAGTCGACACAGTAAATGCATGTTGTCCCAGGCGACTAATATGGTTTAGACACTGACAGCTTTGTTTATACTTCACACTGGGATTCACTGTGGCCTATGGAATGAACTTTCTTTCTTGACCAGAAAGGTTGTCAGTGGCATACTGTACCCATATAATTCAGACAAAACTAACGCTCAAAAATCAGAGATATCCATAAAAATCAATGTTTACAGCTAGAGGAGAGCCCACAGATGTGCCTCTTGTAGTGCTGGGGTAATCTGTAGGGGTTGTGGGGTAGTAACATGCAACATACAGCTGTCAATCTAGTAATGTCTTGGGCACCCTCAAATAGCTGGAATTTTATTCAGCAGTCACATCGTAGCTTTAGATCTATTTTGCTGTCACTGTAGAAGACGTTCATGTATCACTGGTATTACATTTCTGCAAATGTGCCCAGTCGTACATAGTAGTCTAAACAAGGCAGATGAATGTGGGTCTTGAGCAGTGGCCAGAATAAAAAATAAAACTTGCAGAGGAAGCCATAAGTGAAATTCTGGTTGCTGACCACGACTTGGAATCAGGTCCTGATGCTAGTGATGTTGAAGACTATTTTGAGGAAGAAGAAGAACAGCAGCAGCAGCAAGCCTTAGCAGAAGTCGCCATAACAAACAATGGCCAGCGAAATCATCAACCCACCTGCACTGCCGTCTGTGTTCTTCTCGCAGCCAAAGAAAGGGCACAGTGTATAAGTGCGCCAGATGTGACGTGGGCCTGTGTGTCGTGCCTTGTTTTGCGGAATATCACACAAAAGTAAATTTGTAATATATCATCCTCATTGTGAATACTGTGTGTTGTGATAAAACAGTGATCCAAGGTGCCAAACCTTCTGCAGCAGCCAGAATTATGTGAGTAATGAACTACGTACATTACATTTTATATAATGCATGCGATTCACAGGCCTAAATTTATTATGAAAATAGATGAACATTTTCCCCCGGATTAACCAAATCGTAAGCAGAGAGCAAAACTTTATTTCATTAAATTTGAAGGAAAAATCTATGAGATATGTTTTTTTTAAGAGTAAGCAGTAAAATTTAAAATCCTCAGTAAAAAATCTTGGCAGGCTGCATTGCTCGGACGGATTTACTTCCAGCGTTAAAGGGTTAACGCAGTACAATCTTCAATGTTTGCAATTTTGACCATTTGTGATGACCCATTTTAGTATAACTGTTATGACCTATCATGACTGATTCTGAAGATCACATGGCTGGTGATCTAGTTTCCCCCCACTCTCAGTTCAGCCAAGTTCTGTCTTTTACTAACTGAAGCTGATTGCTTATAAACTCTATGGAATCAGACACTCCTTCGATCACTTAATCTTTGCACTTTCTATGTTAGTGATAGTTTCAATGGTCCTAATTAACCACAAACAATGAGACTCTACTGTATGTATGTATATCTCAATAAATTCTAATTAAATCTGGTTAGGGTGATTTATACTGAAAAATATTCTGGACGATCTTCATTTTGGTCCATTGTGGTCCAGTATCCACACTAGATAATATACTGTAAAGAGGCACAATCCCCCAACTCAATTTTGCTACATGTGAAAAGCCTAAAATGTTTCAAATAAGGTTATAGATCCTAATCAGACCCACACTTCATAAAGTATACAGTTCTTTGTATAATGGGCCACTTTACAGAAATTCAAAAAACACTTTGAGTATCATGCGAGTTGGAGTTCACGATGATGGCCACACAATGAGTGTGCCTTTCTAACTCAGTCTGATGTCTGTAGGCCTAGACCACTTGTGCCACTTTACTTTTGAGCAATATACGCACCCTTCTGTGTTCTTGGCCAACTTTTTGAGATCCTCTTCTGTGACTGTGTGTGCTGTATTACCCAAATGCAACTTGAACATTGTGAGTCTGGCATGCTCCTCAGGGAGAGGAATGTAAATTCTCTTTTCAAACCTACGTCGAATGGCAGCATCTAATACCCAAGGGATATTAGTAGCCCCCAAAACTAGTATGCCATCGTTATCATTGCCAACACCTAAGGGAAATGAGAAAGAAATGGTTTGTTTACAAGACTGTAGGAATCGCTCAAGTGTAAGTAGTACAGCACCTGTTCACTTGTCTGAACTGCTGTTCTGATGCTGTTAGCTTTTTATTTATAAAGTAAAGACATTCTCTAGTAATTGCCAGTTTTCATTAAATACAACCACACCTGGGCACTTAGTGTTTGCATCAGCCACCCACCGAGCAGCATAATACTGCAATAAAGTTATTTTATATTTTAACGTTATTCAGTTCGTACAATGTGACTAATTTCTCATGTTGGTTTCATAAATGAGAAACTGCATTTTTTAATTATCACAATAAGCAAATGCAGATTTTGTATTAGATTTCCATGCTCATCTTGCAACAAGTCTAACAACTATCTTGTGAAGCACTCTCCCTTGTATAGACATGAAATCTACAAGCACCTTAATGGTCAGAGAAGTGAAGAAACTTAGGTCTCTCATTTTCTTTTACTTCCTCTGACTTCCTGAGATTCATTTCATAATGTAAGCTTACCACACAGCCATCAGCTACTGACATCTGATCAAGAAATAAATGACATAAAACATTTTCAATCTGGAGGTACAGAACCTCTTGTAGTAAGGTAACCATAATAGCTGGCCCATGTGCTACTGGAAAGTGAATGTGCTACTTACATAACTTAGGTGGCTGTTTTGGAATTACCTTGCATCTGAACCAGAAATTCAGTTTTGATTCGTCTTGCAGATTCAGATTCATTGTCAGAGCGTGATGAACAGAGTGAATCCACTTCATCGATGAATATGATACTTGGTTTATGTTGTCTTGCCAGTTCAAACAGGTTTTTCACAAGTTTCTCAGACTCTCCAAGCCACTTGGATACCAGGTCTGAAGATGAAACTGAGAAAAACGTGGAATTGTTTGCCTCTGTTGCAACTGCCTTTGCTAAGTAAGACTTGCCAGTTCCAGGGGGCTGGAAAAAGATTAGTGTGATGAAAGGTCACCCACACTTAGGTGTATTTGTCAAATATACAACATGCACCACCAGATCTTTATAATCTATTTTTGCAATTCAGTACCACTGTACTGAAAACACACCATACTCTACTGGGGGGGCAAAGAGCTTGAGAGAAACTACTCCAACAAATAAATAGGATAAGGATGTGGATGTACTATGTCTCTGATGCATGATCAAAACATGAAAAATACAGATGAATTATGGCCTATGTATTCTGGATGAATTCTTTGTTATGTTGCACACACTTTTCCACATGCCTTACCGTTTTCATGACAACAGTGATGTTCAGCCTGTCATCTCAAGACTTAAGAAATCTGCAGGCAGTAACAGAGTGGATGTGCCAGATTCTTATGTGATGTCTACATCTCCTCAGTTGTTTTGCTCCTGCCCCTCCAAAATTTTGTACCCATCAACCAACTCACATAACACCATATTCCAAAAGAAAGTAATACCCATAGCCTCAAACACAAGGGTAGATGGAATCAAAGACATACTGCTACTCTGAGCTCGCACAAAGCTGAGAGCAGAAGTTGTTCAAAACTGTCACAGCCTACACGTGGAAAAGCAAAAGTACTTTGTCAGTTCCCACTTCTACCAGGGACTTCTTTTTAAGAAATCATGAAATAAAAATACCAGAAAGGATAAGAAATTGTACATATAATACTGCTTATGATGACATGTTCTCTGATGTTTGTCTGTTGTACATTTACAGAAATGATCTGAACAGTGCCTTTGCCCATTTGTGCTGGAATTAAATGCCTGGTTTGATGTGTAGGAGACTGTAATTTAACAGAGAGCTGCATAAGGAGACCATTAAATGGTCCTCAACTATACCTGAGACTTGGCATTTTTAGCATCATACTGCCCCATGGGTATACCTGACATTAGGCACCAAAGAATTAAAATGTTTTCAGGAGGCCTGCCTGGGTTATACACTGTATGGAGGGCTGAGCAGAGCTGTGCGTCTGATGATGTCACAAGTGACAACTATGACCAACAATTGGAAATAACTTACCTTCTATTCAATGAAAAATATGTTATCTAGCATCAATACTATTTATCACACAGCTAGGCACTTTAAGTCTTGTATGTTACAAGATGCACAGCCATTTACAGTATCATGGGTAGACACAGTTTCTTTAGTGAAGTAGAAAATATGTGCAACTGGTGTGTGAACTATGCATACTGTACTTCAACAGCAACTCTGAAACATTACATTGGCTATATGCTGTGCAATTAATCCTCTCTTCCTACTCTCAGGAAGCAGCCGTACAATATGTGTATTGAAAAAAATATTCTGAAATTGGTGCAGCAAACCGTATCTTTTTTTTATGGGGGGGGGGGGGGGAAAAGAACAGAGAAATTTTATAACCAAATTTAAAAAAAAAAAAAAAAAAAAAAAATTTTAAAATTGTTTTTTCAAGATGAAAAAAAAAAAAAAAAAAAAAACTTTGATTTACTGAATTCAACACATACATGGACTGTATTCTGTAC
>Ga0136643_10011957_pt1 | contig 12902 bp, 5 predicted proteins | sample TergutLab28metaG_FD_96883 | JGI IMG/M metagenome (GOLD analysis project Ga0136643, IMG submission 96883) | Labiotermes labralis P1 segment gut microbial communities from Petit-Saut dam, French Guiana - Lab288 P1 (version 3) (version 3) | ecosystem: Host-associated > Arthropoda: Insects >...
TGTGCAGGTTGCAGTATTTGGAACCGCAAGAAGCCCCCACTTTTCTCTGGCCATTATCTCCGTAACCGTTCAACTTTGGATATAGGTGTTTTGGGTTATATCGGTATACTTTAACACAAGAAACACTCTCCCGAAGTCTGGCACATTCCTCCTGGGACACCCTGTATATATATATATCCCACACTTTTGTGAAATTTGATCCCTCGGTTAGGGAGAGGAACGGTTATTACCTTAAAAATGTGACTTATATCAAACGGCATTTTAAACATAATTTTTCGCCTCATTTTCGTTCAGCCTCGAACTGGATTGATCACTAGCATCAGGCAGTAAAGTCAGTGCAGGGAAGTACGACCGGCTTAGTGACTGAAATCACTGGGACGAGTAATGACTGTGCACGTGTAAATGAAGTTCACACATTTTACACATTTGCCCTTTAGAGTTGAGTTTAATTGGAAGCGGTAGGCCAAACAGCGCAAAGAATCGTACAGGCTACAAGTGAGGCTGGAATTACGTTTGCGGGAATTTCGTCACAGTTTTAGCGTTTAGCGCTGGCAGATTTTGCAGGCTTTAACAGGTGCAGTTCGTCGAATTTACTTCAAACGTGCAGGAATTTTTAAACAGAATCTGTCACGTTTAATCGAATCACGATGAAACGCGTGTAATTGCAGTGTTTAGTCGCTGAGATAAGCTGTGTTCAACAAGATTATCTTATTCTAACCGTTTAACCTAATTATAATTGAGCAGAAAATTACAAGCCAGTTCAAGCAATAAAAGACATAACACTATTTGGCACAATCAGGTGCAGCGCGAAGGGGAATGAGGGTAGGGGCGGTTTGTACAGGATCACGTTGTATTGTGTTGTTATATCGAATTTCTGGTTATGCAAAGTGGTTGTGGGACGAAGCTAATTTAAACCAAAAGCACAATTAATTCTGTTCCTTAAATCAGCTCCACAACGCGGACATTTGCATTTCGAAGCGAAATTGGCGTTAATGGACCTTGTTCTGTGGAAATAGGGTTTTGCTGAAACAAAGTGTGCCATCCTAATTTGAACAATACTTTTAGAAATACGTAGATTGTTTTCAAAAGTATGCAGTATTGCCCCTTGCCTACATATAAAAACTTAGTACATTAATCACACAAAGAGAGTGAAATTAGGACTGTAATAGGCTTCCAATTATTCATATTAAGCACAAACGTTAGGAGGTTAAGCTTTCTCTCATGCCTTCTTCTGGTCCCCTACAGGGAGGAAAGGAAAATAAAGTGTATTGTACGTATACATAAATATACACATTAATTTAAGAAGAACTCCCAACAAAATCAAAATAAACTATATATTCCTAATATATTTCTGTAATATGTTATTTTAATTGTAGAGAATTTTGAGTATCTTTCAGAAATAAGGAAGCAACAAACATTATAGAACTGGTACCATCTTGCAGAAATCTCCAAAAGGAAGCCCGAAATGTTCAGCATTTCGACGGCAGATATTTATGTACTTAATGTCTTGATTGCCGACGTGTACACATCGGACAAGCTGGTAGCACACTGGAAATACTTTATACAGAAGACGCGCCAAGTACAAAAGAAGTATAAACTGACTTCAGATTTCTCGAAATATGCTGTGCATTTGCGTGACAAAATTGAAGATGTAGTGATAAAGAGACAACCGTGCACGAATATAAACATAGGAATGTCCTTAGATATCTATACATTTTATCAAAAAAGAATACAGACTGATATAGAAATGGTAAGTGAAAGACGAATATAATCTGTTGAACGTCGCTGGACATTACCCGGTAAAGATCTTGTTTCCCAATAAAGGATCTGCGATAAGAAAACTCCAGGCAGTCCCAGCATGGGAGCAAAAAATTATGCAGTCGACAAGTACAAAAATATCCTCAATCTGACTGGTCCAGCCACATGCAAGTGATACTAAAAGTCACTGAATGTTGAAGTTGTTACAAAAAAATAATTTAAACAGTTACACTTTAAATATTCGTTGGTTTATACTGTGTAATTGTAGTTAAAAATTACACATGGCTAAATTTTAAACTAATGGTTCCGTGCATCGTAATCCAATGTTAATAAAAGTCCAACAAGAAGCAACAGTATGCAGATATTTATTTACTGCAAAGTCACTCTACATGTTTCGGGTGTCACAGCACCCATCATAAGGAGTACTAAAAACTGTAACCGCAGCCTCCGGTACAGCTTAATGCTGGATAATTCACAGAGGATTCTGCATTAATGTTATCGTTACCTTTATCAACGACTGTAAATTTATACATAAAAAAGTAACAGGTACTTCAACCTTGAAACCACATATCACTTATTGATGTAAACCATTTCTCTTGATTAAGATGACGAGGGAAGCCGGAACTTTTAGACACGTATGTAACAAATTGTGATTTTAATTTGTTTTTCTTCGGTTTATGTCCATCGCATTCTGTTTAAAATCATTCTGCATTCAGATACCGTAAACGTAGAAGTTCCAACGAATATTTTGATTGAATAACTACACGGCCACGACGAATGAATTGAATTTTGTAGCTTAAAGCTGCTTGTGCGTTAGTGTTTTGATATGTCCCTGGGATGGGCTCTCTTACGAATCACGTAAATTATTTGCAAGCATACTGTATCTAGTGTAAAGGAAATGGACACTGTGTAGCCAGTACGGTTCATTACTTGGTCACAGCTAATGATCTCCATTCTTGCTTCTACCGTGTTACTATGCCCGATCTTTCTCTTTGACGGAGGGCAAATCCCCAGTCAACCCAATAGAGGCATACAACACACAACGACAAGGGAGCGTTGTGCCTCGAAGGACAAGACTCTGTACGTAAAAACTCGGTGTATCAGACTCCTTTACTGGGTTCCTCACTTTAAGGGAAGAACAGAGATTGGAAATGTTCAGGACAAAGAGCTAAAAGATACGGGTCGTTTTATAAGAAATTTCTAACAAAGGCCTGGAGAAAAATTAATAATCGCTTGGCTTATGACATCGCAGAAAAGAACTGTAGTGTGATTTAAAGATGTAAAGAAGGCTCGTAGCTTGCGTAGGAGTGAGTATGGGAACAGTGAACATGAGGTGAAGAAATATGACATTCAGAGGACCGTGCATCGTGAGATATGTCGTGCATCGTGAGATATATTCTTATAATAAAACCAACGATATGCACTAATTTCTCAAATTTATTTTTGGAAGAAAAGTCTACATGTTTTGGACAGGTTTTCTGTTCATCATCAGGAGTCTCGTACTGTATACATAGCAATACATACAGGTTATGCTGACTGCTTGCTAACAAGCAGTCAGCATAACCTGTATGACCTATACCTATTGTTGTGTGTACAGTGCTAGACTCCTGATGATGGACAGAAAATCTCTCCGAAACATGTAGAGTTCTGTTCCAAAAATAAATTTGCGAAATTGGTGCATCACGTTGATTTTATTATAAGAAGGAATGAAGAAAATTTAGTCTTAGTCTTAAACGAAGAAGATGTTTGACTAAACATTTTTCTAGTGACTGTCTTTTGGGTCGTGTTTTGTTACTGAGTGCTAACATTCGAAAAAATGGCCGTTAGCAATAAAAACGTGTTGAATGGTAAGCTTATGGTGTGTTGGTGACTTGGGCATTTTGGTTCGGAACGTTATTTAATGCTGTGATATATATGTATATATATATATGTATCGTACTTCCTTCAAGAACAATAGAGAATTCAAATGCCTGCAGCTCTACCAATTTAAGGATCTGTTGAGGCAGACACGGATTATTTTATTTTAAACAAGGCACATTTTCTTAAACGAACTCACTGCCTTATTATTTCCCTTTAGTTTCCCGGAATAAACGAATTTGACTTACAACATGCAAGTAAGAAGGGAATGATTATTTTATTCATAATTCTGTTGGAATTGCTTGATTAAAATCGCCTTTGACGACAGAGTCTTAAATTTGAAGAGAAATATAAAATATTTCTTGCAGTGAGGTGCATTAAGCTGGCTCAGGATTATATCCAGTCACGGATTTTTGGGGCTTCTATAAACGTTCAGATTCTGCAACAGAGAATTTCTTGATCAGATGACTAATTCGCGATATTTATGGCTTTATTTGGGTATAGGTACTGTCCACAGACCAGGAGATGATCCCTGCTAGGAGAGCGATATATGCGCACGCGCGAGGTTTCTTTGTAGATGGTGAAAACATTCGCACTATACACTCGCTTGCTACGTGTTACTCGAAATGCCTGATATTTTCAGTACGTGGAGTAGTTATATATTGTCACTTCTACAAATAGCAAACAGATAGTCTCCGCGATAGACATGCCCGTTACGACCCCACCTCCACCTGGCGGATTTCATCTCATGATATGTGGCCCGTAAAACTGTCATTCATGTCTCTGCTGTTCTGAGATGTGGCGATTTGCAGGTAGGTCACTGAAAATAAAAAAACCAACTAGATGCCACTTATTATTTTATTGTACTTCTCATGGGCACAACATGTTTCGGGCATTACTATGCCTATCATCAGGAGCTCGTGACTATAATGTTGATTACCACATTAGTCGTTTCGTTCTTGGTTTGCTGTATGTTGGAGGTTAGGTGCGGTTAGGCTGGAGTGGTGTCCGGGCTGCAGGCTAAAGCAGAAACGACCAATGTGGTAATCAACAACATAGTCGCGAGCTCCTGATGATGGGCATAGTAATGCCCGAAACATGTTGAGCCTATAAGAAGTACAATAAAATAATAAGTGGCATGTAGTTGGTTTTTTTATTCTTCAATTATCACAATGATGCACGGTCCAATAAACATCATGAAAATCTGGTTACCAACGTTTCGGTACTACCTACTAGTTCAATTTTTAAGGGTCAAGCATTCCAAGAGCAATGTCTTGAACAGGCTGATGCGTAAATGTATCGGAACCAATCAGGTTGTTGGAGCCCTGAAAGGGCTCTTATTATAATTACTGTTGAGTTCTTTGGGAAGGGGTAAGGTGAAGGTCGGTGGACCTTGTGAAGTTCCCATAAGAAGGTGTTTGGGGGCGGGGGAGGAGCGAAGAAACGGTAGGAGTCGTCATAGCCATTTCCTGGCGTACTCTTTCATCCTACGTTCCTTATTCCCACGCCTCCACTCTCTTGCTCTGGTGCTCATATGAACCATCTTCTATTTATCTCACCCCCCCCCCCCATTCTGGTAGCAACTGCACCGCGACTACCGCGCGATATCTTGACCTTTCTCTCCCTACAATACTAATTAGAGCAACGGTCCTTTTCAGGGCTGCAGCAGCCTGATTACTTCCTTACGTTCACTGAGAATCAGTGACCTTTCACACCGTTCACGACATATTTACCTATTTATCTGCATCTAGCAGCTTTCTTGGACTGATCGCCTGTTGAAGACGGAACGATGCGTCGTCTCGAAACGTCGACAACCAAATACTGACCTACGCAGTTCAATATCTCCGCTACTGCCACAACGTGGCGAAAGCCTGCAACACCATCTCTGTGTTTGAAACTTTCGTCAAGAATATTCCGATTCCCAAAGTGGACAAAGCATCTGGTAACGAAATTGTAGGGGCCTGAAGATGACTAACATCTAGTCGAAACATGTAGCCTTACTCTAGATTAAATAGATTGTGCTGACGTACGTTTGTGTAATACTAATTTATTTCGTCAAGAATGTGGGTGGGAGATCGGAGTGTTCTTCATCTGGACACAAGAATGTAGAGAGTTGCCGTTTTCTACCATGTTTCTCGATTTTGACCTCGTCCAGCTGTATCCAGTGAGCTTACTGCGAAACAGTTAGTTAGTTGTTTCGTTAAACGAGTTAGATGGTTAATTAGCTAATTAGGGAAGTCTTCATTTAATTGCTACCTTTTTTTTTGGTTACTTCAGTTCGTTAGTCACTTTGTTCGTTTGTTGATCAATTACATTAGTTGTTTATAGCCAATTAGCGTGCTTAGTTTACGAGTCGGGGCAGATCAGTGTTTATAGTATCTGGGCTACTGACAGAGTTATATTTTGGGGGGAGAATTTTCTCTTCTCAGTACCGAATTTGATGCCCATCCAGCTGAAAATTATATTCGTGCCGGAGGAAAAGCTGACGAAATGTGAATCTGACCACTCATTTCCATCCAGTGTGCCGGTTAGAAATGTAAGGCATTTTAAATTCAGCCCCCCCCCCCCAAAGATCATAACGTAAAACGCAGTTAAATAAAGGTACAAATTTACTTTTAATTTTCGGGATGATTAATACATTTTATCCGCCTGTTGGTCGCTAAGTTCGATTCATAGTTAATTGACTAACCGCTTGTTAATTTAAAAAGAAGAATGCAAAATTTGACATTCGGAGGACCGTGTATCGTGATATGTTATTATAATAAAACCAATGAAATGCACTAATTTTTCGAACTTATTTTTTTTTTGGAATAGAACTCTACATGTTTCGGACAGGTTTTCTGTCCATCATCAGGAGTCTAATACTGTATACACAGCAATAGGTATATGTCATACAGTTCTAGACTCCTGATGATGGACAGAAAACCTCTCCGAAACATGTAGAGTTCTATTCCAAAAATAAATTTGAGAAATTAGTGCATTTCATTGGGGGTTTTTTTTATAAGAAGAACGCAGAAATAAAGCTCTTTTAATTTTTGTAAATCGCTATATTTTATTCAAATCATGGTCAATCTTTTTATCCTAAAAATGGATTACTAATTTTTCCTCGATATTTGCGTTAACAAAGCAAGCTTATTGCTTGTTTCCCTCTTTATTTAATCTCTTATTTTTACCAACAGAATTAATGTGCTTATTGCTTGAAATTGGAGCCTTATTACCCTTTTAAAGCCCACTGGTTACGTGATGCACCAACAGGTTTAACATTCAACAACTGTACGCTCTGCTCATCTGTATTTATGTATTTATCTGAGAACAAACGGCGACTTGTGCCACTTACAGCATAAACTGATTGGTTTTTATAACCGAGATGAAAAGTGTTTACTGCGCGGTACGGACTGGGTCTTTAAATAAAGCAGTCTGCGCTTCGTATTTAAAAGGTTATTCATATCAATTAGAGAGAAATCGGATGTAAGATTTATAGCATAATTAGGCTGCCCTCCTTATGATGTGCCTGGATAGACTTTGTAAAACGCGATAGACCAATGTCAGCTTATAAGGCCTCTAAACTCAAAATGTATCTTTGTGGGTTTAGATTTCGTAGCAGACCAGTTAACATTTCCCATCGCCATTTTGTGTCAAATTCTGGATAGAATCATAATATTAGAGGAGAATACAAGATAGTTGCTCTCTAATCATAGAACCTGCTGATGTAACGTAAGCCTAGTCAAAGCCCGCACCCCTGTAACTGCACATAAGGCCATAGACCCGGTTAGAATACGCTGTATTTATCTATTAAATTTGGGATCTCTAATACAGTCGTACCATCAACCCGCATTGCTGTTATTACTTCCAATTTTTGTCCACTTTTCTTCTTGGTTTTATACATCAATCAATGAAGTGAAGGAAGGCGACTTTTAGAGCTATTCCGTCCAGTCCATTTCTTACGAACTTTGTCCAGGCAGTAAAATTGTAGCCAGAGTGGTCTTGAATCCGGCTGAATTCAGTCATTTTGTAAGACGGAGGCGACTGTCGATGGTTGCAAGGACTTTTGTACGTAAGGGGTTCGCGTAAGCCGTTTTGTCTACCGTGACGTCACTTGCAGCCTCCAGTAACACATCAGGTCTTTAGATATTGTGATTCCAGTTGTATCACATCCGCCTTACTCCAGGACACAAATCTTTCTTTCTTCACCGGAATTAAATGTCTTCTTTCGAGTAGAAAATTTCCTCACTTTTCTCCTTTGGACTTCCTGCTGATGTGAGAGCGAAGATTCTCATGTGGACCTAATGGGGTTTTACTCTAAATAGATTTATATAACATTGTCACTAAAAAACGGTAACTACAATTACCAGCCGCATCTAACATTGTCTTTTCCCTGAAATTCTGAATTGTTTAATTACGAGCTGTCACAGTTTCCCTTCATATCTGAAATAAACAGACGTTACTGAGCAAGAGATGATGCAGAGGCATATTACGAACGTGCAAAATGGTTGAAATTACGTTTCTGAGAATCATTGAAGTGCGTCATCGAAATGAACAAAACAAAGTGCGAAGTCATTCGGAAGGAAGTGCAGACGTCACTCGTGAATATCAAAATTAAAAATTTCCGCCGGAAACGTATATACGTCTGTTAGGAAGCGATGAAAGAACATGACATAAAGCAAATTAAAGAATATACTGTAGGATAATTACACCAAAGACGTTCCAGAAAGTGCTGTAGACTCTCATGAAGCCGAAACATGCGGTATCGTGCGTCACCGTGAACTGAAGAATGTGTTTTCGAATTTAAAATTAGGAAAACTCAAATTTAATAATTGTCCAACAAGATGTGACTGTATTCAGATTATTATATTTCTGCAGGCAGCTCTACATTTTTCGGGTGTTGACACCCATCATCAAGAACTCGTACAACTGTAATTACAGCTTCTGCCGCTGGTCAACCGGGTCTGTAGACCAGCGGCATAAGCTGTAATTACAGTTGTACGAGTTCTTGATGATGGGTGTCAACGCCCGAAACATGTAGAGCTGCTTGCAGAAATATAATAATCTGAATACAATCACATCTTGTTGGAAAATTATTAAATTTGATTCACGATGCATGGACCCATGGATACAAAATTGAGGAAAATTCCTTTCTTAAGTGATGTACATTTCAATTAGTTTTAAAACAGGCGATGTGGGCTGGTACGCAATGTTAGGCGCGCTTGTCTTCAAGCTGCCTGACACAGGAGTACAAAGAGGGAATGTGGCAATACGAAGGCTACCCGACTGTTGTTCTCTGTCCGCTACTGTGTGATGTGTGACGACATAAATTCCCACAAACTTCATCGTAACTTTACTTTTCTTCTGACAGAAATATTGTACATCGCGTTACTGAATCGCGTTTTATCTCTTATTCTCTTTTAGGCGCGTTTGCAAAATTGCGAAAAGCGACTTTTAGCTTCGTCGTGTCCGTCCGCCCGTTCGCATGGAACAACTAAGCTCTCACTGGACGGATTTTCATCAAATTTTGTAGTTGGGGATTTTTCGAAAAATCTGTCGATAAAATTAAAGTTTAATTAAAACTGGACAAGAATAAAGGGTACTTTACATGCAGACCAACGTACATTGTCTATCATATCTCGCTCATTTCTTCTTAGAATGAGAAATGTTTCAGACAAAATTTATAGAGAAAATCAAAACATACATTTTGCATTCAATAACTTTAAAAAAAAAAGTGCCGTTTATGAGGAAATGTGGAAGAATATTGTAGAGCGGGTCAGGCCACAGATGAAAATATGGCGCATGCGCATTGCATGCTGGATACCTAAGGCTACAAACACATACTCAGAATATATAATACTTATTGCTTTTCCACTGCAAAAATTGTTGCAGGAATGCTCCTCAATATTTCGCTATGCTTATATTGCCTGTCTTGTTTCTTAATGTGTCCTGCAATAAGATCCTCTGCCTTCCACTTCACGCACAGAGGCTGTGGAAATATTGCGTTCCTTGCTTTTTCACTGTTCAAGTGATGTTACTCTTGGGGGGAAGGGGGGGGGGAGGAGCAAATGTTATGGAAGCTGTCAGCATAATCATTGACAGGACATAATTTTGTGTCAACAGATGTTTCTAATGCCGCTGTAAAATCTGTAACACCCAACATCATGGTCGAAGAGCCAGCGTCTTTACTTCGGTTTGACAGGTCGTAGTTTCAAATTTTGCTCGGTGGATCGACTTTCCTGATATTTACCCCAGTTCCTCCCACTATTTGTGGGATATAACATCAAGCAACTTCCTTTCTCATCCATTCCTTACCCTGGCCCACTGTAGAGAGTGTTCATAATCCGAAAAGGGCAAAGCCTAATAATTCCTAGTCATTATTTATTGTGTAACTTTTGATTAAGATCCACAGAATTAATGTCTTATTTCAATTCATACTGAAACCATAGAACCTACTGTTTCTTTATATCGATCGCAGAATGGCCTGCTTTTCCCATAGACACTCGTATCCAAATAACTTACACAGTATTTTCTGTCAGCAATCCCGTACGTACAATCGCATCAGCCATCTCTCGTTCTTCTTCGTGTCGTTTGTAGCTAATAACATTATTCGCGCCGACCGGTGACAGGACTGTTTTTTTAAATCCCATTATATCACAATTATATACTAAAAGACCAGGCCATATTGTACACAGTAGACCTTTGTGTACAATTACTATTTTCAAATTATTAATTTGTTAATGGCTATTTTGTATGTAGCAAATGAAATTAGCACATCCTTCAGGGAGGCGTGTCTGTGGTTGTTTGTCCCACTGCATATTCCGTGCGCCGTTCCCATGTCTCAGGCGGCCGGTCGCCGGCCTCTCCTCGCGTAGACCATTGTTTAATAACAGGCCTGTTCATGTGGGACTGTGGTGGACAAAGTGACAATGGGACAGGCTTTTCAACAATATTTCATTTTCCCCCGTCAGTGCCATTAAACAAATTGTGTCTTCTCATTTATTGTTCTAATATCGACGCTTGTAAAGTTAGCAAACGGCAGTATCTATATATAACGTACTTAAAAACACATATAGCATCTGGACAATACTAAAAGTGTTTCTTGTATTTAGTGCTGTGAGATGTAAACTAAACCTTACATTTCCAGTGTAATCTAACCCTTACAGTTCCGATGTAAACTAACCAGTGTAAATTACCCCTTACATTTCCAGTGTAATCTAGCCCTTACAGTTCCGGTGTAAACTAACCAGTGTAAATTACTCCTTAAATTTCCAGTGTAAACTAACACTTACTCTATCAAGGGATGCATGAAGTGCAGCCAAACATTTCTGAAAAACTAAAATTCTAAAAATAATTACATTACATATATGATGACCACATTAACTTTAAAATATTAGTTTAAGTAACAAACCTTCTTTATAATAACATAGAAATATTTATAATATTATATTGTTATAATTATTAAGAAAAATTATTAACAAATCAATATAATACTGTTCCTTAGCACTAGAATCGAGATTCGTCACTGATTGGTTTTGCATTCTTTCTTCGTATTTAGGGGTCTCTGAGTTAAAATATCGAATATGAGACTGGGTATCAATTATCACAGGAGGTTATCGTTGTTTTCATCAGTCCATCCAGTTGAATAATCGGATAGTGCCCCGAACAAGGTACAATCACTTTCTTCCATATCTTTGCCAGTTCATTCATTATTAATCCTAGGTATATTTTCCTACTGGGGACCGCGGTAGCACAGTGGTTAAGGTGCTGTGCTACAAATCAGAAGGTCGCTGGTTCGATCCAAGCTGGTGTCAGTGGATTTTTAATTGATATAAAATACTTCCAATCGCACTATGGCCCTGTCGTCGACTCAGCCTCTAACATAAATGAGTACCAGGAATATTTCCTGGGGTTAAAGGCGGCCGGTGCGTAAGGCTGACAACCTTACCACAATCGTGTGCCGTTGTCACGAAATCTGGGAGTCTTAACTTCCTGGAACGCTCTGGGCCACTCCAGGCCTGTAACGGGACTGCTTTACCTTTTTTTATATTTTGCTACTATGTTTTCTGATCTACTGTCAGATTCGTTGAATAACTCAACGATAAATAAACGAACTAATAAACACCATTACGTTCGATTTTTTCGAATAATCCCTAAGTTAATCTGATGTTTATTGGACCGTGCATCATTGTGATAACTCGAGAATAAGAACCAACTAGATGTCACTTATTATTTTATTGTACTTCTTATAGGCTCAACATGTTTCGGGCACTACTATGCCCATCATCAAGAGCTCGCGACTGTGATGTTGATTGCCACATTGGTCATTTCGTTCTTGGTTCTTGCAGTTAGGCTGGAGTAGTGTCCGGGCTGAAGCCCAGACACTACTCCAGCCTAACCGCACCTAACCTCCAACCTACAGCAAACCAAGAACGAAACGACCAATGTGGTAATCAACATCATAGTCGCGAGCTCCTGATGATGGGCATAGTGGTGCTTTGAACATGTTCAGCCTATAAGAAGTACAATAAAATAATAAGTGGCATCTAGTTGGTTTTTTATTCTCCAATGATCCGTAAGTTGTTAAGATTTATTTCACTCACACGATATCTCTACCCCACACGTGTTTTAGACTGAGACCTCCGCTCTTCTGGGTGTTAATGCAGCGTAGGTTAGTAGCTGGAAACCACCCACCAACCTACGTCGCCTAACATCGCAAAAGACCGAAAGTCTGAAGTGCATCGCGGCGGAAGCCTTGTAGTGCGTTTCCTTTTTCTCTTGCCAAATAAGTTTTCTTTCCTAAAGAACTGTCTTTTGTATGTTCTGTCATGCGAACTAATTATTTTTAGCATATTGTAAGCGACAGCGTTTGAGATCAACCTTCTGCTAACCGTGGGAATTAAAAATCTTTGATTTTCACAGAAACCGTAATTAACAATTCATTCCATTGTGATATTTCTTGTAACCCTTTAAACTTCAAGTTAAATACCATCTGCCATTTGCGGGCATTATTAGGAGCTCACCATATTTTCCACGTTAGCGGGTTAAGGGTTAATTTAACCTTTTGACGCCTAATGTCAACTATAATGGTCGTACCGCACCGCTAACGTCCAAAGTTTCATTTTATATATTTATTCAACAAATATAAGTACTGAATATTTTAAACACGGTATATACTGTCCGTTTTTTTCTCTTCAAAATGCAGTTTGTTTCATAATTCTAATATATTTGGTTCCTGTATTATTCACATTTTATATACAGGGTGTGCTAAAATTAAAAAAATAATTCCGGCGCCAAAAGGTTAA